>Ga0209537_1000042_pt1 | contig 125215 bp, 107 predicted proteins | sample BioPla4DNA1_FD_187698 | JGI IMG/M metagenome (GOLD analysis project Ga0209537, IMG submission 187698) | Biogas fermentation microbial communities from Germany - Plant 4 DNA1 (SPAdes) (version 2) | ecosystem: Engineered > Bioreactor > Anaerobic > Digestate | place: Bielefeld, North... | reverse complement strand
TTATACGCCCACATTCCAGCCTCAACGGTTTAACGCCTGCTCAAGTCGCCGGTGTGAACTACTCGGAAAAAGAACGGTGCTTCTGGCTTTTGGTAGCTTGAGTAATATTCAGATTTCAATGTTCATTCCGTCCTGTACTACATCAGGACTATTTGTGCTGACCTGATTTTTTTCAAAGGCTTGCACGTATCTTTTTTTCGTGTTATCTTACACTTAGGCGTTTCCATTTGTAGGTTTTTCCCTTTTTTAAACCTACCAGAGGCCTTTCAGGTCTCATTTCTTTCATACTAAGTTAACAAAGCCTTTATTAATGCACTTTCTTAGTGCATTGAATACAAACAAAAATACTACTGAGCCTTTTTCATTGTATGCTCCTTTTTCGGGATTCTTACAATAAACTCAACAAATTCTCCCCTGTCTATCTGCGCCGCCTTGGCATTGATACCCGATTTTTTCATCATATCAATTGCCTGTTTTATTGTATTGACAAATATTCTGATATCCTTAATCGAACGGGTAAGCCTCTTTCCTTCCGGATTTGTCTTCGGATTTGCGTATTTTTCCAGGACCTTCTGAACAAGCTCCTCGGTTTTCTTAACGTTCAGCTCCTTTTCGCATACCCTTTGCAGAACCTTCAGTTGAAGCTGTTCATCATGAAGTTTCAGCAAAGCCCTTGCATGGCGCTCGGTAAGATTGTGGTCTGAAAGTATTTTCTTAACCATCGGCGGAAGCCGGAGCAACCTGATCTTATTGGCTATTGTCGACTGGCTTTTTCCTATTTTCTGAGCCAGTTCCTCCTGTGTCAGCCCGTGTTCCTTTATCAGGTTTCTGTAACCTTCGGCTTCTTCCATGTATCCAAGGTCCTCACGCTGCAGGTTTTCTATAAGGGCCATTATAGCCAAATCATCCTCGTTTACATCAATGACTATTGCCGGAATTTCCTTCAGACCGGCCATCATTGACGCTCTCAGTCTCCTCTCTCCTGAAACGAGTTCGTAATGGTTTGATGGTGTTTTTCGGACATTAATCGGTTGGATTACTCCATATTCCCTGATAGAGTTGCAAAGTTCCTCCAGAGATGACTGCTCAAAGTTCCTTCTGGGCTGATATGGATTAGGTCTGATGTTTTCGATGGGTATATAGGTAATTTTCCTTTGATCAGATTTTTTTTCAGAACGATTAAAAAGAATTCTTTCCTGCAAAGTCATAACGGCACCTTCCTTACTAAATTTTCTTTTGTTTTACTGAAAAATCCCATTTTGGGATTTTCCATAAATTTTATATTCGCCGCTGACTTTTTGTATTCCTTTTTTTCAAGGAAAGAATCGATCGCATAAAACCCTTGGAAATAAAGGATTTCGCCGTTATTTTATCGGAGATTTTGCAGGTTTTCCGCTCTTTCTTGGATACTTTGTCGGTGTATGTCTACATTTTTTAATTAAAATAACATTTCTCTCGATATCTTCAAAAGGTAACCTGAAATTTTTCACTTCCTCTATTTCTCCGCCAAGGACTGAAACAGCATTCCTGCCACCTGAGATTTCATCCTCGATATTGCTTCCCTTCATTGCGATAAAATATCCGCCGATGCGTACAAAGGGCATAACATATTCACAGAGAACGGGTAATGAAGATACCGCCCGGGCTATACCAATATCATAGACCTCCCTGTAATCCTTGTTCTGTCCGAAGTCCTCAGCTCTGCCATGAACGGCATCGATTCCTGTAAGGCCTGTTTCATTGATTACATGGTCCAAAAAACGAACCCTTTTCTCAAGGGAATCCAAAAGGGTGACATGTAAATTTTCCTTTATAAATTTTATCGGAATCCCGGGGAAGCCTGCTCCGGTACCGACATCAATCATGCTCGCGGCACTGTCCGGAAAGAAAGGAAGTACTGAAACAGAATCTATGAAATGCTTTATAACTGTTTCCCTTTCATCGGTTATTGCAGTAAGGTTCATCCTTTCATTCCATTCTGCAAGCATTTTATAATACCGGATAAAACGTTCGGATTGTTTATCGGTAAGCTGTATGCCGAAAAAATCCAGGCCTTTTAACAACAGATTAACATTATCATCCTTCATTGCCGCCGCTCCTTCTGCCCCTTGCGTTTAAATAAATAACCAGAACGGATATGTCTGCAGGTGATACCCCGGATATTCTCGAAGCCTGACCCAACGACCTGGGCCTGAATTTAGACAGTTTTTGTCTTGCTTCTATTCTCAGACCCCGGATTTCTTCATAATTTATATCTTCGGGAATCATTCTCTCCTCCATCTTTTTAAACTGTTCTATCTGCTGCATCTGCTTGGCTATATACCCTTCATATTTAATCCGGATGGATACCTCATCAGTAACCGCCCTCGGAAGATCGGGAATTTCATCATCTATTTCCTTCAATATATCATAAGTTATTTCAGACCTTTTTAATAAATCGTAAAGTTTTATTCCGCTTTTTATCCTGGAACTGTTATATTTATCCAGGAATTCATTAACCCTGTCGGACGGAGGAACGGTTTTTTTCCTGAGCCGATCTATTTCATCCTCAATGGCTTTTTGCTTTTTCAGAAATCTCTGATACCTTTCTTCGCTGATAAGACCAATTTTATAGCCTATCGGAGTTAAACGCTCGTCGGCATTGTCCTGCCTTAAATGAAGCCTGTATTCAGCACGTGACGTCATCATACGGTATGGTTCATTTGTCCCCTTCGTTACCAGGTCGTCTATCAATACACCGATATAGGCCTGGGATCTGTCAAGTATTAACGGCTCTTCACCCCTTATTTTCAATACGGCGTTAATTCCCGCCATAATTCCCTGTGCTGCAGCCTCCTCGTACCCTGAACTTCCGTTAATCTGCCCTGCTGAAAATAAACCGTCTATATTTTTGAACTCGAGGGACAATTTCAGATCGGTTGGATTTATGCAGTCGTATTCAATTGCATACGCATATCTCATTATCTGCGCATTTTCAAGACCGGGAAGGCTTCTTATCATGGCATGCTGTACATCTTCGGGCATACTTGTGGAAAATCCCTGGAGATAAATCTCCTCGGTATCCAGCCCCATAGGCTCTATAAATATCTGGTGCCGTTCCTTGTCTGCAAATTTCACAACCTTATCTTCGAAAGAAGGGCAATATCTTGGACCTATGCCTTCAATCACGCCGCTGTAAAGAGGCGACCTGTGAAGATTTTCACGAATTATCCTGTGAGTTTCCTCCGTCGAATAAATCAGGTAACAGGAAACCTGTTCCCTCTCAATCTTCCCGGTTTCAAACGAGAAAGGCACAATGGGCTCGTCACCCGGCTGTTCAATCATTTTCGAAAAATCAATACTCCTGCGGTTTATCCTTGCAGGTGTTCCCGTTTTAAACCTTCTTAACTCTATACCGTGTCTTTTCAGGCTTTCGGACAGCCTGTTTGCCGGCAGAAGACCGTCAGGACCCGCATCATATGACACATCACCTACAATTATCCTGCCTTTCAGATATGTTCCTGTTGTCAGGATAACAGCCTTTGCAGGGAAAAATGAGCCTATATGGGTTTTCACGCCTTCCACCTTATTGTCCCTGATAACCAGATCCACAACCTCGGCCTGGCACAGGTTAAGGTTTTCCTGGCATTCCAGCGTGTGTTTCATAACATTTTGATAGGAACGCCTGTCTATCTGCGCTCTTAACGAATATACCGCCGGACCTTTCGCCGTATTTAGCGTTCTTGACTGGATCAGCGTTTTATCGGCGCATTTGCCCATTTCTCCGCCCAAAGCATCTATTTCCCTTACCAGGTGTCCTTTTGCAGTTCCGCCGATATTCGGATTACAGGGCATATTGGCAATACTGTCAAGGTTCATAGTAAATATTGCCGTTTTAGCCCCCATCCTTGCTGCTGCAAGGGCGGCCTCACAGCCCGCATGCCCTGCTCCTACGACTATAACATCATAAGGCTCATGTACATATCCCATTCTTATCCCTCTTTATCACTTGCCTATGCAGAAACGTTCGAAAATGTTCGTTACAACTTCTTCAGTAACTTCATGTCCTGTAATATATCCGATTCTTTCAGCTGCATTTTTGATATCCATTGATATCAAATCAAGTGTCATTCCGCCCGCCGCAGCGTTAAGAGCGGATTTAAGACTGTCCAGGGCTTCAGTCAAAAGTTTTTTATGCCTGGCATTTGTGACAATAACCTGGTTATCTGCATCTATTCCTGATTTATTGACATAATCAAGTATTGATTCCTCCAGGTTATCTATACCATAGTCCTCCAAAACAGATATTTCAATAACCTCCGGTATTCTTTCCCTTATTTCCCTCAGTTTCTCCTCATCTGTCCTGTCTGTTTTGTTGACCACGAACAATATTTTGGAAGAGTAACCCCTGACCTTTTCAAGGATGTCACTGTCCTCTTTCTCAAATCCTGTCTGTGCGTCAAGCAAAAACAGTATCAATTCGGCCGAATCAATTACTTCAAGAGCCTTTTCCACTCCTATTCTCTCCACTACATCGGTTGTTTCCCTGAGACCTGCCGTGTCAAGCAGTTTTATCGGAATTCCCCTGATATTTACAAATTCTTCAAGCACATCCCGCGTTGTACCGGGAATATCAGTAACAATTGCCCTGTTTTTCCCTGAAAGCCGGTTCAACAGTGACGATTTTCCTGCATTGGGTTTTCCTATTATCGCCACGTTAAGCCCTTCTCTCAATACCTTTCCGAAATCAAAGCTGTCTATAAGGCTTCCGAGTTCTCTTACAATACTGTTAACGGCCTGTACGCATTTATCCGTAGTTACCTCTTCAAAGTCATATTCGGGGTAATCAAGGTTAACCTCTATCTCTGCAAGTATTTCAACAAGACTTTTTCTTATCCTGTCAAGTACCTGCGACAGCCTGCCTTCAAGCTGCGTGACCGCAACTTTTGAACTTTTTTCGGTAATGGAACCGATTAAATCAGCTATTGCCTCGGCCTGGACCAGATCAATCCTTCCGTTCATAAAAGCCCGTTTTGTAAACTCGCCCGCCTCTGCAGGCCTTGCACCCATTCTGAACAGCAGTTCAAGAATCCTTTTTGCGGTAACAAAGCCGCCATGGCAGTTTATTTCCACCACATCCTCAGTGGTATATGTTTTGGGCGCAGCCATTTTTGTAATCAGTACTTCATCTATTACCTCACCTGTATCAGGATCTGCAATTTTTCCATAGCGAATCGTATGAGAAGGATATTCCATGAAACTACCCTTCCCCCTGAAGATTTCTGAAGCAATATTAAAAGATTCACTGCCGCTCATTCTGATTATTGATATTCCCGCATTGCCCACGGCGGTTGCCACAGCAGCAATTGTATCGGGATCACTGTTACCGGCCGCACTATAACCTTTTATCAGTACCACCACCTAAACATTATCAGCAGGCTATATTTTACCACTTACACATGCTCTTTTCCACCATTATTAAAAATGGACAATGGTTACCCATCGTCCACTTCTGCTTTTATTTCACTATTATCTTTTATACCTGTTTTTGTTCCCTTTTATACCTTATTACTACCTTTCTGTTTGGGTCATCACCAACACTGTAGGTTTCAACATTTTTATAATTCTGAAGGGTTGCATGAATAATTCGTCTTTCGTAAGGATTCATGGGCTCCAAGGTAATACTCTTCCTGTTTTTGGCCACTTTATAGGCAAGTTTCTTGGCAAGTTTCTCCAGTGTTTCCTCTCTCTTTTCACGATAATTGCCTACATCAAAAGTAACCCTGATGTAATTGTCACTATTTTTGTTCACTACAAGTCCCAACAGATACTGCAAAGCATCCAGGGTCTCGCCTCTCCTGCCGATAATAATGCCTATGTCATCTGCAAAAACCCTGACATTAATGCAGTCGTCCTCCTGTGTAATCTCCAGTTCCTCGTTGATTGCCATTGCGTCAAAAATCGGCTCTAAAAACTCCCTGACGATCCTCTCATAGTCCACCTTTTTGCTAACTCTTACTAATGCATTTCTCCCTCCGATTATTCCGAAAAGTCCCTTGCTTCCCTCATCAATTACCTGTATCTCTGCGTCCTTTTCTTCTATGTTAAGCTCCAACAAGGCTTCTTCTATCGCAGCTTCAATTGTTTTCCCCTCTTTTTCCACGTAATCCGCCACTCGCTATTCCTCCTTCTTTTTATAGACATATTTATCCAAAAAGTACTGCTGGGCCATCTGAAACAGATTACTCACCGTCCAGTACAGGGATAATCCCAACGGGGCCTGAAAACCAATCAAAATGGTCATAACAGGAGCAAAAATCATCATGGTTTTATTGGTTTGCTCAACCTGGGAATTTGAACTCTGTCCCATATGTTTTGTAGATAATTTTGATGACAGATAGGTAGTGACAACCGCAAGTATAACCAGAACCAGGGCGGGAACATACAAACCCGGGTTTTGCGTTATAAGACTCAAATCGTAAGTGGGCTTCACACCAAGATTAAATATACCCAGGAAATTAAGGCTGATTTTTTCAATTCCTTCTTCCAGCAGATTCGGAATAGTATTTATCGCATCGACCAAATTTATTTCATAATATATGTTCTTTTCAAACAAGTCGGCCACAGCCGCGGGATTTGCTTTAACACTCTCAAACTGATCAATGAACGAATATTGATTTCCTGAGAAGAAATCAGGTTTAATTTCCATTATTTTGACTATTATATTTCCAATCATTTCCTTTGACCACCCTAACATATATGTAAGGGGTTTACGAATTGTATAATAAAGAGCCAGCATGATTGGAAACTGAACCAAAATAGGCAGACACCCGCCCGCAGGATTAACTCCCTTTTCCTGGTATATCTTCATCAGTTCCTGGTTCAGTTTTTCCTTGTCGTTTTTATACCTTTTCTGTATTCTGTCAATCTCAGGCTGTATCTCCTGCATTTTTTGTGATGACTTAATCTGTTTTATGGTCAATGGCAGCAATGCAAGTTTTACAATAATCGTAAACAGAATCAGCGATACTCCGTAATTCTTAAAAGCAATTGTTTTGTAAATAATATTCAATAAACTTCCAAGTAACCTTGCTATAGCATTAAGCATATTCATTCTCCTTCACGCGGTACAGGGTCATATCCTCCGTTATGAAAGGGATGGCATTTCAGGATTCTTTTTACGGAAAGAATAAACCCCTTAAGCGGCCCATGTATTTTTATGGCTTCATAAGCATATGCAGAGCATGTAGGATAGAACCTGCAGGTATTTTTACCCTTCAAGGGCGACAAATATCTCTGATATACTTTTATAAGCCACAGCATAATAGTTTTCATGTTATTCCCTTTTTAATACGTTCAATTTTCTAAAAAGGTAATCAAGTTCTTTATAAATTTTATGAAAATCAGGATTATCATTTTCACTTCTTTTTCTTGCAACAATTACAAAATCGTACCCCGCAGGCAGATTTTTGTGAATAGCCCTGTAGCTTTCCTTAATCAATCTTCTGATCCGATTTCTTTTTACACTTTTGCCATAGTTTTTGCTTGCTGTTATACCAACCCTGTTGATCTGCAAATTATTAGGAAGCATGTATACAGTTAAAGATTTAGAGACTGCGTATCTACCCTTTCTGTATATAATCTGAAAAGTCCGGTTGTTTTTAATTGTAATAATTTTCCCCATTCCTTTGTTACCCGCGCCGGTTGCACCAGGATTATGCTTCAGAATAATTATCTCCACCATTTTTATTTTTTAATACTTTACTATTTTAACAGAATAATCAAAACATTAAAACCTGATTGCCGGCAAATTATTACATCGGTTTCGCAATAAAGGAAAAAAGACCACATATCAGCGGTCTTATGCAGTTAATCTTTTTCTTCCCTTAAGTCTTCTTCTTCTTAAAACCTTCCTGCCATTCCTGGTTTTCATCCTCTTACGGAAGCCATGTTCTACTTTTCTTTGCCTCTTCTTCGGCTGATACGTTCTTTTCACTGTGATGCACCTCCATTCAAAAGCAAAATTTCATCTGTATTTTAAAAATATACCGTTTTCCTGACATGCATAACCTATTATATATTATGAAATTTCAGTACGTCAATACAAATATGTTTTTTGACTGCTGCCACAGGAATTTTTTATGCCGGCAGTAAAATGAATTCAGTTATTTCCTGTCCGTAAACGTATTTTTAATATTATTACAGAAAATTTGAAATCCTGCCGGGAAAGCTGACAAATTTCAGCTATAAATAAGCATCCTGAACGAGTAATTCCGGTCCCTGAAGATCACATCTCTGTCATTATCGTTTTATTGAAACATTAAAATAAGTTTGATATAGTTAAAATAACGGTTAATTTTATGCCTGGAGGAATAGAAATGTTATCAGTACAGGAAATTTGGAGTGAAGTCGAGAGACTTTTGGAATCCGAACTGACCAAAATAAGTCTTGACACATGGATCAAAACCGTAAGGCCATTGCACAAAAGTCAGGATACAATTACACTGGAAGCTCCCTCAGAGTTTAACAGAGACATACTGAAATCCAGATATATTCCTCTGATAACCAATGCAATAAAAACCGTTACGAATAAAATATATAATATAGAAGTGGTAGTCAGGAACTCTCAGTCTTCATATTCTTCAGAGCAGGATACCGATGAGGGTGTAAATTCCCATTCTTCGTTACTGAATCCAAAATACACCTTTGACACATTTGTACGGGGCAGCGGCAATCAGTTCGCCCACGCGGGAGCTGTGGCCGTTGCAGAATGCCCGGCAAAAAGATATAACCCGTACTTCATATACGGCGGCGTTGGTCTTGGAAAGACCCACCTGATGCATGCCATAGGGCATTACATACTGGAGCAGAACAAGGATGCAAAGGTGTTGTATGTAACCTCGGAAAAATTTACAAACGAGCTTATAAACTCCATAAAGGATGACAAGAACGAAGAATTCAGAAACAAGTACAGGAACATCGACGTTCTTTTAATTGACGATATTCAGTTTATTGTTGGAAAGGAAAGAACCCAGGAGGAATTTTTCCACACCTTTAATGCTTTGTATGAAGCTCAGAAACAGATAATAATTTCAAGCGACAAGGCGCCGAAAGAAATTGCCACCCTTGAGGAAAGATTAAGATCAAGATTTGAATGGGGTCTTATTGCAGATATCCAGGCCCCCGATTTTGAAACAAGGATCGCAATTCTGAAGAAAAAAGCCCAGCTGGAGAAATTTGAAGTACCTGATGATGTTATCGCCTATATTGCGGAAAATATTGTATCAAATATCAGAGAATTAGAGGGAGCATTGAACCGGGTAGTTGCATATGCATCATTGATCAACAGTCCTCTTAATGTTGATTTGGCAAAAGAGTGCTTAAAGCAAATGATATCAAGCAATAAAATTAAGGAAATAAATCCGACGGTTATAATAAAAACGGTTTCACGCTATTTCGATATAAATCCCGATCATATTTTAGGGAAAAAGCGTTCAAGGGATATCAGTTATCCAAGACAAATAGCAATGTATTTATGCCGTGAACTGACAGACTTGTCTTTGCCAAAAATAGGACAGGCCTTCGGTGGAAGAGATCACACCACCGTCTTGCATGCATGTGAAAAAATCATGGAAGACATTGAGAGAAATTCCGAAACAAGAAGAGCTGTTGCCGAAATGAAAAAAAATATAACCGGAAATTGATTTTTTCAACATTTACAGCTTTGGTTTTTTATTGCCGAAGCTTTATCTACAGAATCATGTGGATATGTTGTTTTTTTTATGTGGATAACGCAGATAAAATATAAAATTTTTATTCTGTGAACAAAAAAAACAGGATATCAACAGAAAATTTAGCAGGTGATAAGCGGGAAATATCAGTGCGGAAACGATTTTTCAACAATTTTCACAGCCCTTATTACTACTGTTACTGAAAATAAATTATATTATATGAATAAAAATGGAGGTATAGAACATGAATTTTTCCTGTAATAAGCAAGATTTGATGGAAGCAATAAATACAGTACAGAAAGCCGTTATGACAAAAGCAACAATACCAATACTCGAAGGTATATATATTGAGGCAGGCCAGAATCTCAAACTTGTGGGAAATTGCTTTGATATGGGAATTGAATGTTCGGTTGACGCAGATATTAAGGAAACAGGTTCAATCGTACTTAATTCCAGGATATTTGGTGAAATAGTAAGAAGACTTCCCGATTCAGAAGTGTACATACAGGTAAAGGATAATTTTATTGTCGTAATAGAATGCGACAATTCCTATTATGAAATAAAAGGTCTTTCTTCAGAGGGCTTTCCAATGCTTCCCGAAGTGGAGGAAGAAAGCAGGATCACAGTTCAGCAGTCGGCTTTGCGGGATATGATCAGGAAAACAATATATGCAATAAGCATTGACGAAAAAATAAAAATTCTCACCGGATCCCTGATAGAGGTAAGGGACGGTGATATTACAATGGTGTCCCTTGATGGATTCAGGCTTGCGGTGGCCAAAACCGTTGTTCAGGAGAATGTCTCGTTCAGTGCGGTAATACCAGGTAAGAATCTTGGAGAAATTTACAAGATACTTGATCAAACCGAAGACAAGGTTAAAATAACATTATCTGCAAACCAGGCATTGTTTGAATTTGACAACTGCAGAATAGTATCAAAAGTTCTGGACGGCGAATACATGAATTACAGAAGTTTTATTCCGGAACAGTTTGAAACAAAAATAGAAGTTAATGTAAAGGAAATTACAAGAAGCATAGAAAGAGCATCGCTGATTATGAGCGACGACAACAGGTATCCTGTAAAACTGATAGTCGAGGATGACCGGATGCTGATTACATCAAGTACAAAGTATGGTATTTCCAAGGAACAAATAGACGTGGAAAGCGATGGTAATAATATAACAATAGGTTTTAACCCGAAGTATTTACTGGATTCATTCAAGGTAATAGACGACGAGAAAGTTGAAGTATTTTTCAGTTCATCGGTAGGGCCTTGTGTAATAAGACCGATAAACAGCGACAAGTTTACGTTTATGATCCTGCCTGTAAGAATATAGAACGGGAAGCATCCTGCTTCCCGCAATGTCCGTCAGGACGGTGCATGTAATGAAGATTAAAAAAATACACCTGATAAATTTTAGAAACTACGTTAACCAGGAAATAGTGTTTTCTGATAACGTAAGCCTGATATACGGAGAAAATGCCCAGGGTAAAACAAATATAATTGAAGCGTTATATCTGCTTTCAACCGGCAAATCTCACAGAACCGGCAATACAAATGAACTGATAAGGTATGGAGAGTCATTTTTTGATATAAGGCTTGAATACGAGGACAATAACTATTTGCAGAATATAGAGATAAAATATGAAAAAGGAAACAGGAAAAGATTGCTTATAAATGAAGTAAAAAAGGACAGGATATCGGATTTGTTGGGAGTTGTCCCGTCAGTATTGTTTTCGCCCGAAAGCCTTTCCTGCATAAAAGGTTCACCCAGAGAAAGAAGAAAAATAATAGATATTGTATTGTGCCAGGTAAGCAGAAAATATTTGTATAATCTGCAAAAATACAATAAAATTGTTAGGAATAAGAATGTATTATTGAAAGAAATAAAGAAGAAAAGACATCAGACCCAACAGCTTGATGTATGGAACGAAAGCCAGGCAATGACGGGAGCAGTTATTATCGAAGAAAGAAAACTGCTGATTCAGAGCCTTGAAAAAAGAATGAAGAGACTAATGCATGGAATTTCAGAAGGCAGGGAAGATGTTACATTAAGATACAAATCTTTTTTTGATGAAGACAAGAATATATTCAACAGCCTGCTGGACATGATGAACGAAAATAAAAACAGGGAAATAGAAAACGAGATTTCACTTTTCGGACCGCACAGGGATGAAATCGAGATACTGCTGAATAACCGGAATTCCAGGCTATATTGTTCACAGGGTCAGCAAAGATCACTGGCTCTTGCCCTGAATATAGCAATAATGGAGGAAATTAAAGATAGGTCAGGAAAAGTTCCGGTATTGCTGCTTGATGATGTTATGTCAGAACTGGATGAAAAACGGCGAAACTATTTATATGAGATTATCGGTGACAAACAGGCTGTGATAACATCAACCGACAAAACACAATTCAGAATGACTGTTGGCGGAATATCATACATAAGAATAAAAAACGGAACGGTAATTTCTGATTCAAATGTATAGAAAAGTTTTTTTCATTTGTATATAATATTTAAGATCAGGTGATATAATGTTTTTGCATATTGGCGGAGATTATATTGTTTTTATTAAAGATATAATAGCTATAATTGATATGGAAAGATCAACCATATCACAGGATACGAGAAACTTTCTGAAAACTTCGGAAGAAGAGGGTTTCATTGCAAATGTTGCTGAGAATGAATTGCCAAAATCAATTGTAATTACGCAGAGTAAATACAACAGCAAGGTATATCTTTCTCCAATTTCAACAAGTACTTTGTTAAAGAGATACATGAAAATTGAAGATATAACAATGAACGTACAGGAAATGGAGGAGTAGAACTAATGAACGTTTCAGTTGAAAAGGATAAAAATTACGATGAGGCCCAGATACAGGTTCTGGAAGGTATCGAAGCCGTAAGAAAAAGACCGGGAATGTATATTGGGTCAACATCGACAAGAGGACTGCACCATCTTGTTTATGAAATAATGGACAACAGCATAGATGAAGCTATAGCCGGATTTTGCGACAAGATAACCGTTATTATAAACAAGGATAACAGTATTACAAATATAGACAACGGAAGAGGAATTCCCGTAGGAATACATCCGAAAATGGGAATACCTACGGTAGAAGTTGTTCATACCGTTCTTCATTCAGGAGGAAAATTCGGAGGATCGGGTTATAAAGTATCAGGAGGCCTCCATGGAGTAGGAGCTGCCGTTGTAAATGCACTGTCAGAATGGATGGAAGTTGAAGTTTTAAGGGACGGAAAAAGGTACAGGCAGCGCTATGAAAGAGGAAAAGCTGTAACCGGATTGGAAATTGTAGGAGAAGCAGAAGGAACTGGCACAATAACAACATTTATGCCTGATAAGGAAATTTTCGATGAAATCGAATACGATTACGATATACTTTTAAAAAGGTTCAGGGAGCTTGCATTTCTGAACAAGGGATTAACAATACAGCTCAGGGATGAAAGGGAGGAAGAGCCGAAAGAAGCAACCCTTCATTACGAAGGAGGAATTATATCCTTTGTAAAATACATTAATCAGAACAAGGATGTAATACATGAAGATATTATTTACTTCGAAGGAAAAAAGGAGAATGCGGAGATTGAAATAGCATTTCAGTATACGGACAGTTACGTGGAAAATGTATTCAGTTTTGCGAATAATATACCGACAACTGAGGGTGGTACGCATGTAACTGGTTTTAAGGCCGCAATAACAAAAGTAATAAATGATTATGCAAGAAAAGCCAACCTGTTGAAGGAAAACGACAAAAACCTGATGGGTGAAGATATACGTGAAGGAATTACAGCAATAATAAATGTAAAGCTGACAGAACCACAGTTTGAAGGCCAGACGAAAACAAAACTGGGGAATGCGGATATCCGTAATTTTACCGAAAATGTTGTCACAGAAAAATTGCAGTATATATTGGAAGAAAATCCAAGGACAGCCAGGATTATTGTTGAAAAATCAGTAGCATCATACAGGGCAAGAGAAGCAGCAAGAAAAGCAAGGGAGCTGACAAAAAGAAAGACTGCTTTTGAGTCACTGTCACTGCCGGGAAAACTATCAGACTGCCAGGAAAAGGATCCCAAACTTTGCGAGTTGTTTATTGTTGAAGGAGACTCGGCGGGCGGTACTGCAAAGCAGGGAAGAGACAGAAGATACCAGGCAATACTTCCATTGTGGGGAAAAATGCTGAACGTGGAGAAGTCGAGAGCCGACAAAGTTTATGGAAATGATAAGCTGACTCCAATAATTACAGCATTAGGCGCAGGTTTTGGGGAAGATATGGATCTTGAAAAATTAAGATATCACAAGATTATAATAATGGCAGATGCCGATGTTGACGGATCACATATAAGAACTCTGCTGCTTACATTTTTCTTCAGATACATGAAGCCGCTGATTGAAAACGGGCATGTATATATAGCACTGCCGCCTTTGTATAAGGTAAATAAGGGGAAAGAAGAACACTATGTATATAATGACCGTGAACTTGAAAAGCTGCTGGAAGAAAAGGGCTGGACAAGGGGAGACAACAATCTGCTGATACAAAGATTTAAAGGATTGGGAGAAATGAATCCCGAACAGTTATGGAAGACAACAATGGATCCGAAAACAAGAAAAATGCTGAAAATAGACCTGAACAATCCTGTTGAAGCAGATGAAGTTTTTACAATATTAATGGGAGAAAAGGTTGAACCCAGAAAAGAGTTTATCCAGATTCATGCACGAAGGGTTAACAATCTTGATATATAGGAAATGTTTCACGTGAAACATTTCTTGGTATGATTTATAAAAGTGCAAAAATATATTACATAAAGTATGATTATGAAAAACCTGCAGTGAAACTGTAAAACTGCAGGTTTTACGTTATATTTAGAAAAACAGTATAAAACATATTGCAAAAGATAAATATGAAAACTGAATTGTGAAATCTTTGCAACAAGGTAAATGTTTCACGTGAAACATTTGAAATAAACACCCGTCAAATATATTAAAATCAATGATTTTCAACGTTTCTTTCCGGTATTTAATAGATTAATGAATCGTCCTTGCCTGCTTCTTTTATATTCTATTTTCAATAAAAATTTTGAGCAGCAGTATTATAACCAGCCATATATCAATAATTCTCACATAATTATTTAGCAAGTTTATTTTCTATCAGCTGTGTGTTATAATGATTTAAGTATAAGATGCGGGGTGTATGGAATGTCCAAAATTATAGCGATAGCCAACCAGAAAGGCGGAGTCGGAAAAACGACAACAGCGGTTAATCTCAGTTCATGCCTTGCGGTTAAGGGGAAAAAGGTTCTGATAATAGATATTGATCCCCAGGGGAATACTACAAGCGGACTTGGAGTGGACAAAGCAAAAATAAGAAGATCAATCTACGATGTTATAATTAATGAGGTTCCAATTGAAGAAACCTTTGTAAAAACCATGATTGACAATCTGACATTATCCCCATCAAATATACAGCTTGCGGGAGCTGAAGTTGAGCTTGTATCGGTCATTTCACGTGAAACAAGACTAAAACATGCTCTCGAAGATATAAAAGACAAATTTCACTTTATTATTATAGACTGCCCGCCATCACTTGGACTAATTACAGTCAATGCGTTAACAGCAGCCAATACCATCCTGGTTCCAATTCAATGTGAGTACTACGCCCTTGAAGGTCTAAGCCAGTTGATGAACACCGTAAAAATAGTTCAGAAACACCTGAACCCGGGTTTGCAGGTTGAAGGCGTTGTTTTGACAATGTTTGATGCCAGGACCAACCTGTCGATACAGGTTGTTGATGAAGTAAAAAAATATTTCGGCAACAAGGTATACAGAACAATCATTCCAAGAAATGTACGGTTAAGTGAAGCACCAAGTTATGGCCTTCCTATAATTCTATATGACAGCAAATCCAAGGGTGCTGAATGCTATATGGACCTGGCAGACGAAGTTATTGAATATTCGGAGGTATAAAAATGAAGAAAGGACTTGGTAAAGGACTCGGAGCTCTTCTTGATACTGAAAGCATTCTATCCAATGATTCCGGCATAGTTGAATTGAAAGTTACGGATATTGAACCTAACAAGGAACAGCCAAGGAAAAACTTCAACCAGGAGAAATTGCAGGCTCTTGCCGATTCCATCAGCCAGCATGGTGTGGTTCAGCCCATTATTGTTAAAAAGAAGGATAAAGGGTACACAATCATCGCAGGTGAAAGAAGATGGCGTGCGGCAAAGATTGCAGGGCTCAGGACAATTCCTGCAATAATCAAGGACCTGTCTTCAAGGGAGACCATGGAAATAGCCCTGATTGAGAACCTCCAGAGAGAGGATTTGAATCCCATTGAAGAAGCCGAAGCATACCAGAGATTAATGGAGGAGCATGGGCTTACACAGGAGGATTTATCAAAGCTGGTCGGAAAAAGCAGGGCAGCCATTGCAAACTCTGTAAGATTGCTTTCATTAACCGAGAAAGTAAAGGAAATGCTGATTAATGAGCTGTTGACACCCGGCCATGCCAGAACCCTCATTACAATAGAAGACTCTGAAAGACAAAAAAAGCTGGCCGATGAAATTGTCAGCAGGAATCTCAGTGTCAGGGAAACCGAAAAGTTTGTGAACGATCAGAAAAGTTTGAGCAGGAAAAAAAGAAAGGCTGTCAAGGATGCAGATATACTTGACATGGAAGAAAGACTGAAAAGCATACTGGGGACAAAGGTGGACTTAAGGCACGGCAATAATAACAGGGGAAAAATAATCATTGAGTATTATTCAAACGACGAGTTCAACAGAATAATAGAACTTATAACTAAAAATGTTAAAAATTAGGATGCGGTTATTTTCGTTTGTATTGCTTTTTTGAAACATTGGTAATATAATTTCATTATTCATATTTTGTGTTCCTTATAATTTGAAATAAACGCTTTAAAATTGAATTGGTTATATATGGCAAATTTACACACATTGCTGTGGAGGGATATTGGTGGAGAAATACATTTTATATGCTTCGTTCGGTCTCTCACTGTTGTCTGTTATTTTTTTCCTGGTTTTGAATGTAAGGCTTAACAGAATGATAAAAAAATACAATCATTTTATGCAGGGTTTGGGTGACAAAGATGTGGAAAATCTTATGACATCATATATTGATAATTTGGAGAAGTTAAAAAATGATGTACATACAGGCATGAACAACAGGATTAATGAACTTGAGAAAAAGCTGCCGGAATGCATTCAGTACTTTGGCATGGTAAATTACAATGCCTTTGAAAACGTCGGGCACAATATGAGTTTTTCAATAGCCTGCCTGGATGAAAGCAAAGACGGTTTTGTACTGACAGGAATATATTCAAGGGAAAACTCATATGTCTATGCAAAAGAAATTAAAAACGGCATTCCGAATAAAGAATTATCCGATGAAGAACGTGAAGCAATTAATAAGGCTTTGAAAAAATAAAAACAAAAATGACAAGAGGTGTGATAATATGCTTGATATCAACAGAATAAGGACCAATCCGGAGGAAGTAAAAAATGCATTGTTAAAGAGAATGGATGAAGTAGATTTTACTGAACTTCTGGAATGGGATCTGAAAAGAAGACAGTTGATTGCGTCAAACGATGAAAAAAAGGCCAAAAGGAATAAAGTGTCTTCTGAAATACCGCGTCTTAAAAAAGAGGGCAGGGATGTTTCGGATCTTTTATCAGAAATGAAGGTTTTATCTGATGACATAAAGGCAAATGACGATGCAATCCGGGAATTGGAGGAAAAAATAAACAGATTTTTATCTACGCTGCCGAATATTCCGGCTGATGATGTGGTGGCCGGAGGAAAAGAAAACAATAAAGTAATCAGAACCTGGGGTAAAAAACCTGAGTTCAGCTTTGAGCCCAAAAACCATGTTGACCTTGCAACCGATTTGGGACTCGTGGATTACGAGCGCGGTGCTAAAATAGGCGGAAGCGGCTACTGGATTTATACCGGCATGGGAGCATTAATCGAATGGGCGTTGTTGAACAATTTTATTGAAGAGCACCTGAAAGACGGGTATACCTTTATGTTACCTCCGCATATTCTGAATTATAAGTGCGGCTATACAGCAGGCCAGTTCCCGAAGTTTACCGAAGATGTATTCAAGGTTGAAACGGGTGAGGCAAGCGAGAATATGCAATTCCTGCTTCCTACTGCCGAAACGGCACTCATCAATTTCCATCATAATGAAATATTAAAGGAAGAAGAATTGCCCAAGAAATACTTTGCCTATACACCCTGTTACAGGAAGGAAGCCGGCAGCTATCGCACCGAAGAGCGCGGAATGATCCGCGGGCATCAGTTTAACAAGGTTGAAATGTTCCAGTACACAACCCCGGAAACCTCGGAGCAGGCCCTTGATGAACTTGTTAACAAGGCGGAAAGACTTGTTCAGGGACTGGGTCTTCATCACCGCGTTTCAAAACTTGCGGCAAAGGACTGCAGTGCCTCGATGGGCAAGACCTTTGATATCGAAGTCTGGATTCCAAGCATGGGAGATTTCAAAGAGGTCAGCTCGGCATCGAATGCATACGACTACCAGGCAAGAAGGGGAAATATCAGGTTTAAACGCTCAAGTACGGGAAAGACTGAGTTTGTTCATACATTAAATGCTTCAGGCCTTGCAACAAGCAGAATTCTTCCTGCGATTCTTGAACAGTATCAGCAGGAGGACGGAAGTGTCGTGGTACCCGAAGTATTAAGAAAATGGATTGGTACAGATATAATCAGGAAGCCGTAAAACAGCATGATTAAATATATTAAGAAAATTTCCGATATGCTGCTGCTGTTCGTAATAACTGCAGCAGTGTATCGGATAAAATTTTTCGTTGAATGCCGGATATTAATTCCTTATATTGACATTTAAATCAAAAGCAATTGTCTCTTGACAATTGCATATGAAGTGACTTATAATGATATAGTCATTTCGGTGATAACGGCTTACGCCGGAGTGGCGGAATTGGCAGACGCACAGGACTTAAAATCCTGCGAGGCTAAAACCTCGTACCGGTTCGATTCCGGTCTCCGGCACCATGAAAAACAGAATAAGTTAACGACGCGGAGTGGAGCAGTCCGGTAGCTCGTCGGGCTCATAACCCGAAGGTCGGAGGTTCAAATCCTCCCTCCGCAACCACAATGAAACCCGCTTTGCCTTACGCAAAGCGGGTTTTGCTATGCTCAAAGAAATTTATTAAAAACCTGCGTTTGGTGTTTATTTGAGCTTACTGAATAAAAATCATTGGGTTAAAAAATAAGGCTATGTGATCTTCTACATTGGGTGGAACTCATGGCTTTTGCTTGTATAAGATTGCATTTGCAACGTGTTCCATAATTCACTCTGCCTAACCAGTGTCAGAACCATGCGTGAAAGAATTAGTTCCTTGTCTTGCCTGCCGGAGTTACTTCTTTCTGCCCGAAGCATCCGATATATTTAATATATTTCAAGTTTACAGATGCATTAACCCCATCAGATATCATAGGAATAGTCGGAACTGTTTACGGTGCATTCCTGACTGTATTTACTGTTAAGATGAACTTCCTCATTGCACCTACCACACAACGTACAGCATCTGTCTAATTATATTATATATACGCTCATGCGATCCTGTCAGCCGACACAGCCACAGATGAGACACTCAAAATTATTCTGTTTGAAAGAAGGCTGTAGTCTACGCCCATAAAGTAAAGGACTCGTCTGTAAGACAACAATTTATAATAATAGTGAGAAGCTATATAAATATACAATAAAAACTGATTCTTCAGATAGGACTTACTTTAGTATATCTGAACCAGAAGAATAACTCATTCCATCACCTGCCTTAAATTTTCAATATCAACAGGACAAACTGTAATTATATATTTATCAGTAAAAATGCAAAACCGTAAAATATATGCATGAAAGCACAAGCCTTTGTTGTTATATTTTTACCATAATGATACAATCTAATAAGGACTCAAACTAAAAATACAATCCTGTTTATGATTACCTGCAGATATGTTTATATAAGAGTACAAGGAGGGAAGGGTATGCCGATAAAAGCTGCTTTTATCGTACCGCATCCGCCGATTATACTCCCCGAAATAGGACGGGGTGAGGAAAAGAAAATACAGAAAACCATAGACGCCTACATGGAAACAGCTAAAAGAATTTCCGAAATAAAACCCGAAACAATAATTGTTACTACACCTCATTCCATTCTTTATGCCGACTACTTTCATATATCTCCTAACAGGAAGGCGAAGGGGAATATGCGCCGTTTCGGTGTATCCGGTCTTTCAATGGAGGCTGAATACGACAGCGAGTTTGTCCAGGTTTTATCCAGTGAAGCAGAAAAGGCCGATATACCGGCAGGAACCCTGGGCGAACGGGATCCTGAATTGGATCACGGTACCTTTATACCATTGTATTTTATCAATAAATTCTATACCGGCTACAAAATGGTCCGTATCGGGTTATCGGGACTGGACCATCTTGACCATTACCGTTTCGGGAAAATCATAGCAGATACTGTTGACAAACTTGGTCGTAACACTGTTTTTGTGGCAAGCGGTGACCTGTCTCACAAACTCCTGCACGACGGCCCGTATGGATTTGCAAAAGAGGGCCCGGAGTTTGACAAACAGGTTACGGAAGCAATGAAGAACGGCGATTTTCTTGCCTTCATGAATTTTGATCCTTCATTCTGCGAGTCTGCCGCAGAATGCGGGCTGAGATCCTTTATTATAATGGCCGGAGCACTGGATGGAAAGGAGTTGAAATCCGAGCTGCTGTCATACGAAGGGCCTTTCGGCGTAGGATATGCAGTGGCCTCATTTGAAGTTACCGGCACGAATGAAAACCGCAGGTTTGATATAATTTATGAAACAGAACAGCGTAGAAAACTGGAAAATATAAAATCTTCCGAGGATGCATATGTAAAACTTGCACGGCTCGCCCTTGAGACATATGTAAGAACAGGCAAATACGCAAAGCTGCCTGACAATCTTCCCGAAGAAATGCTAAACAGGAAAGCCGGTGTGTTTGTTTCATTGAAAAAGCATGGGCATTTGAGGGGCTGCATAGGAACAATCAGCCCCGTTACCCGAAACATAGCTGAAGAAATATTGCGTAATGCCGTAAGTGCCGGTACGGAGGATCCGAGGTTTTCACCGGTTACGGAAAAAGAGCTTGACGAAATAGTTTACAGTGTTGACGTTCTGTCAGAGCCCGAGCCCATTTCATCAATGGATGAACTGGATGTTAAGAAATACGGAGTTATTGTTTCGCACGGACATCGCAGGGGTTTGCTGCTTCCGAACCTTGAAGGGATTGATACCCCTGAAATGCAGGTGGCCATTGCCTTGCAGAAAGCCGGTATAAGCAAAAACGAACCTTATTCAATGCAGCGTTTTGAGGTGGTGAGACATTTTTGAAAAAGGTATGCGATGTATGCCCGCATCATTGCAAAATCAGTGAAGGACAGCTGGGGTTCTGCAGAGCACGTACAAACAGGGACGGGAAGATTGTCTGTGAGAACTATGGAAAACTGACTTCAATAGCCCTGGATCCTGTTGAGAAAAAGCCTTTACACCGCTTTTTCCCCGGCAGCTTTATTCTGTCGGTCGGAAGCTACGGCTGTAATTTAAGATGCCCGTTTTGCCAGAACAGCGGGATATCAATGACCTGCGGCGATCAGATCAATACCGAAAGGGTTATGCCCAAAGAACTTGTTAATGTTGCAAAAAGTTTAACAGACAAGGGGAATATCGGTATTGCATACACATATAACGAACCGCTGATAGGCTATGAATACGTAATGGATTGCGCAAGGCTTGCAAAAGAAGAGGGACTGAAAAACGTTGCGGTCACGAACGGATATATATGCGAAGGCCCGCTGATGAAACTTCTTCCGTTTATCGATGCAATGAATATTGATCTGAAGGCTTTTACGGAAGAATTCTATAAAAAGGTCAGGGGAAACATTGAAACGGTGAAAAGAACAATTGCTCTTGCGGCAAAAAAATGCCATGTGGAAGTAACTACGCTGATAATTCCCGGAGAGAACGACAGTGAGGAGGAAATGGAGAAACTTTCGTCATGGCTTGCATCTATAAATCCCGAAATACCGCTTCACGTTACAAGGTTTTTCCCAAGATGGCTGATGAAGAGCAAAAAACCCACCCCTGTTGAAAAAATTTACAGGCTGGCTGATGTTGCAAGAAAAAACCTTCGCTATGTGTATGAAGGGAATATATGAATTAAACCTCAGCGCCTGGAGGAAACGGAGAAAATACTATGACAGAAGTTGCAGCTGCCATTATATGGCGACATGATAAGATCCTGATATGCAAAAGGGGACCCGGAGGAAGTTGTGAATACCTGTGGGAGTTCCCGGGAGGAAAAAGGGAACCGGCTGAAACCCCGGAAGAATGCCTTGAAAGAGAATGCCGGGAGGAACTTGGAGTAACAATAAAAATAAACGGTATATTCGACAAAACCGTTTATAAATACCCCGACCGGGAAATAGCATTTACTTTCTTCAATGCCGAAATAACCGGAGGGGAATTAAAGCCCGCCGTTCACGAGGAAATAAGGTGGGTTACGGTAAAAGAGCTTCCGGAATACGAATTTTGTCCTGCAGATATGAAAATAATTGAACGGTTGTCGGAAGAGTATTGAACCGGATGTACGGTATGTTTTATTATTTATTTCCGGGTGAATGTTTATAAAACATAAGGAAAGGAAAGAAGGCAAATGGTGTTTAAATACAGCATCAGGACAGGTAATGAAGGTTTTTACAACGTAACTTCGCAGGTCAGGGAGGCGGTAGTGAAAAGCGGTGTCAGTGACGGGATTTGCGTGGTTTTCTGTCCGCATACAACCGCCGGCATGACAATCAATGAAAATGCCGATCCCGATGTAACATCCGACATGATTTTTGCGCTGAACAAGACTATACCGCATCGCCCAGAATTTCGTCATTTTGAGGGAAATACCACTGCTCACGTGAAGGCAAGCCTTGTCGGAAGCAGTGTAACCGTGATTATTGAAAACGGAAAACTTTTGCTTGGAACCTGGCAGGGGATATATTTCTGCGAATTTGACGGGCCAAGGAACAGGAATTATTACGTGAAAATCCTGAAAGGCTGATTTGTTTCAGAAACCATAACTGAAAGGAAAGTGACACAGCTGCGCTATTCAGACATTTGCGAGGGTACCTTTATAAGAAGGAAAAACAGGTTCATAGCAGAGGTAATGGTTGACGGAAGGGAAACGGTATGCCATGTAAAAAACACCGGGCGGCTTAAGGAACTGCTTACGAAAGATGCAACGGTATACCTTGAAAAAAGCAGCAACCCGAAACGAAAAACGGGTTTATCGCTTATATCCGTAGAAAAGGACGGGCGTATAGTCAATATTGATTCGCAGGTCCCGAACAAGGTCCTTTACGAAGCACTGACAGGCGGGAAAATAAAACTTCCGGGCTTTGAAAACATAACCTTTTTAAAACAGGAATATACATACCGTTCATCCAGGTTCGACTTTTATATTGAAAGCATGAACCGTATGGCATATATCGAGGTGAAGGGAGTTACCCTTCTGGACAACGGTGTTGCAAAGTTTCCCGATGCGCCCACCATAAGAGGCGTTAAGCATATATATGAGCTGATGAATGCGAAAAAAGAAGGTTTTGACGCATTTGTAATTTTTATTGTGCAGATGAGCGATACCAGGTATTTTGCCCCGAACGACGGAACCCATAAGGAATTTGGGGATGCCCTCCGCCTTGCAAAACGAAACGGGGTTGAAATTCACGCGTATGAGTGCGACACGGGCCCGGACTTTATTGAATTTAACGGCAGACAATGCGATGTCCTGTTATAACGTAGTCCGGTTCACGGGTAAACTGTCGGATGAACGGCTTTTTCTTGAATGACTGTTTATTGCATGATAATATTATTGTAATATGATTGTATGATTCAGGTTTAGCTGCCTGATTATTCGTTTTTACAGAACACAATAAATTAAAGGGAGTGGAATACATGATATTGAGCGATTCAGGGTTGAAAAACCGGGAGCCTTGGGTTGAAGCCGGGTTTGAGCTGCCGGAATATGACCGTGAAAAAGTAAGGGAAAATACTCTGAAAAACCCGACCTGGCTGCACTTTGGAGCAGGTAATATCTTCAGGGGTTTTCCTGCCGCCCTTCAGCAGAAACTTCTGAATGACGGGAAAACCGACAAAGGTATAATTGTTTGCGAAGGTTACGACTACGAGATTATTGAAAAGGCCTACAAGCCTTACGATAACCTCAGTGTCCTTGTTGTACTGAAACCTGACGGAAACATGCAGAAGAAAGTGATAGCTTCTGTTGTGGAAGCGCTTACAACTGAGCAAAGCAACTGGCAGAGGCTGAAAAACATTTTTGCAAACCCGTCACTGCAAATGGTGAGCTTTACAATAACCGAAAAAGGATACAGCCTGAAGAATGCAAAAGGGGAGTATTACGGAGATGTAGTAAGCGATTTCGAAAACGGACCCGAATACCCCAAGAGCTTTATAGGCAAACTTGCATCGCTGTGTTATGAAAGGTACAGGAGCGGAAAATATCCGCTGGCTCTGGTCAGCATGGACAACTGTTCCCATAACGGAACGAAACTTTACGAGGCAGTCAGCGCTTTCGCCGGGGAATGGGTGAAGAACGGCCTTGTTGAAAAAGGTTTTGCAGACTATATAAATGACCCTGGGAAGGTATCATTTCCATGGAGCATGATAGACAAAATCACGCCAAGACCTGATCCGGGCGTAAAGGAAATGCTTGAGGAAAGCGGACTTGATAGCACCGAAATCATAACAACGTCAAAAAACACGTATACCGCACCTTTTGTAAATGCCGAAGAGCCCGAATACCTTGTTATTGAAAACCTGTTCCCGAACGGCAGGCCTTCCCTTGAGGATGCAGGCGTCATTTTTACCGACAGGGAAACCGTCGACAAGGTGGAGAAAATGAAGGTATGCACATGTTTAAATCCGCTTCATACTGCCCTTGCAGTATATGGTTGCCTTTTGGGCTATAACGCAATTTATAAAGAGATGGAAGATGAACAGCTTAAAGCCCTTGTAGAGAAAATAGGCTTTGAAGAAGGGCTGCCCGTTGTTATAAATCCGGGAATAATCAATCCTGAAGCCTTTATCAGGGAAGTTGTTGAGAAGAGACTGCCGAACCCGTTTGTACCGGATACACCGCAAAGAATAGCAACAGATACATCCCAAAAACTGGCCATCAGGTTTGGAGAAACCATTAAGGCATATCAAAGAAGGGAAGACCTGAACGCAAAAGACTTAAAGTTCATACCCCTTGTTTTTGCCGGCTGGCTAAGGTATCTCATGGCAACAGACGATGATGGAAAGCCCTTTGAATTAAGTCCCGATCCCCTTATGGATCATCTTAAGAAATTAGTTGAAGGAATAAACCTTGGTGACAGGGGGCCTTTTGATGAAAAACTGAAACCCGTGCTTTCGGATTCATCCATTTTCGGGGTTGACCTTTTTGAAGCCGGGCTGGCGGATAAAGTTTTAGGTTACTTCGAAGAGCTCATTCAGGGTCCGGGGGCGGTCAGGTCAACGCTTAAAAAATACCTGTAGGTTATAAGACGGAAGAAATACGTTCCTGTTGAGTAATGGTTTAAACAATGCGTAAGCAAATACGGCATGCGGGATAAAGACCGCGTGCCGTATTTTTTACTGTATTAACCCACTTACCTGTTTTGACAAAAAATCTATTTATTACACATCCCAAACTTTAAATAGAAAAGCCTAATGACATTAGCTCTGCTTTATTGTATGCTAAGTGTAAGAAGTTCTGCGGGGAGGTTTTTGAAATGGGAATTTCCGAACCTGTATCGAAGAGAAATGTTAAAATAAATGATAATTTCTTCGGGTATTATACCAGGCTTGCCAGGGATGTAATGATCCCATACCAGTGGGAAGTACTGAATGACAGGGTTGATGATGCGGAGCCGAGCCATGCTGTGAAAAATTTCAGGATAGCTGCAGGACTTGAAAAAGGAGATTTCTATGGGTTCGTGTTCCAGGACAGCGATGTGGCAAAATGGCTTGAGGCAGTAGGCCACAGTTTAATGACCCATCCCGACCCCGGGCGTGAAAAGATTGCTGACGAAATGATCGATTTAATGGAAAAAGCCCAGTGTTCCGACGGGTACCTGGATACGTACTATATCATAAACAGGAAAGAGAAACGCTGGTCGAACCTGTGCGAATGCCATGAACTGTATTGCGCCGGGCACCTTATTGAAGCTGCCGTTGCATACTATGAAGCAACCGGAAAGGACAAACTTCTTAAAATAGCCTGCCGTTTTGCAGATTTAATAGATTCGGTGTTCGGCCCGGAAGAAGGGAAAATCAAGGGTTACCCCGGTCACCAGGAAATAGAGCTTGCACTGGTGAAACTTTACCGGGCAACCAATAATCCAAAGTATTTGAAGCTCAGCAAATTCTTTATAGATGAAAGAGGCAGTGAACCCAGCTATTTCATACATGAGTGGGAACATGTGAGGGGAAAGGTATCCCACTGGACCAAGAAAGAGGAACCTGCTCCGAACCTCGAATACTGCCAGGCCCATAAGCCTGTCAGGCTGCAGGATAAGGCGGTCGGTCACGCGGTTCGTGCTGTTTACATGTACAGCGGGATGGCCGATATTGCTTATGAAACCGGGGACAAGGATCTTTTCGACGCCCTGAGAAGGTTATGGCTGAATATTACAAAGCGGCAGATGTATATAACCGGGGGAATAGGTTCAACCCGGCATGGAGAGGCCTTCACTTTCGATTACGACCTTCCGAATGATACGGTATACGCCGAAACCTGCGCATCAATTGGGCTTGTTTTCTTTGCCCATCGCATGCTGAAGATGGATCTCTCAGGAGAGTACGGCGATGTTATTGAAAAAGTACTCTATAACCTCGTGCCCGGGGCCATGTCCCTGAACGGCAAAGAGTTCTTTTATGTAAACCCGCTTGAGGTATGGCCGGAGGCCTGTGAAAAAAACCCGGGCAGGCATCATGTAAAACACAGGCGCCAGAAATGGTTCAGCTGCGCATGCTGCCCTCCGAATATAGCAAGGCTCCTTGCATCACTGGGCGATTATATTTATTCGGTGAACCAGGATACATTGTTTGTTCATTTATACATAGGCTCAGAGGCTGAAACCGGTCTTTGCGGCAAAAGAGTTTCGGTAAGGCAGGAATCGAAATACCCGTACGACGGAGAGGTTTGCTTTGTGGTGTCGGCTGACGGGCCGGTGGATTTCAGCCTTGCTCTGCGTATCCCTTCCTGGTGCAGGAAATACGAAATATATATAAACGGCGAAAGGGAAAACTATGAGATAAAAAACGGGTATGCAGTTTTGAACAGGGCCTGGGAAAACAGCGACAGCGTTCGGATATTTATGGATATGCCTGTTGAAATAATAACATCAAACCCGAAGGTAAGGGAGAATGCAGGAAAAGTCTGTATTATGCGCGGGCCTCTTGTATACTGCATTGAAGAGGCGGACAACGGTCCGAACCTATCCGACGTCGCGCTTTGCCCCGACAGTGAAATAAAAACCGAAAAAAGCGCCGATCTTCCTGAAGGCACAGTGGTAATAACGGTAAAAGGCATAAGAACTGTTGATGATGAATGGGATAATGATCTTTACAGGCCATACCGGAAAAAGATCCGGCCTGTTGAAATAAAGGCCATACCGTACTATCTCTGGGGAAACCGCGGCGAGGGGGAAATGCAGGTATGGATAAGAGCAGCGCAATAAAACAAATGCAGGGAATGGAGGTATAATATGACGGCAAAAAGCAAGGGATCTTTTACATTGCCCGGAGAAGCGGGTTATGAGGATTTAACGCTGCAGCTGGCGGAAAAATGGGGAGCAGACGTTATAAGGGACAGTGACGGAACGGTTCTGTCTCCTGAAATCCTGAAGTCGGGTTATGATATTTACTCAACTTTATGCCTTGTACGGGCGGACAACAGCTGGGCAAAAGCCAACCGCGACAAACTGCAGCAGAATTATCTCATGTCTGATCCTGTAATTGCGAAGGACAGTACCGTAACAATAGACCTGTTGAAGGGATATTTCAGGGAACAGTTCGAAGTCAATTTCAACGACGATCCAAAGAGGTGGTGGCAGGTTTTTGACCGTACAACAGGCGAAGAGGTCCCGAAGGAGAACTGGGATTATAACAGCGGAAACGGCACCGTTACAATTAAAAACGCTGTAAAATGGCACAGGTATACTGTGAACTTCCTGGCGTACAGGATTTGGGAAGCCATTTCAATGTATAATCACATAACCAACGACTGGGGCGACAGGGAGCATCTCATGCCGATAGATCCCGTTTACCCCGAAACCCAGGAATTCATCCTGAGTTTCCTGGAAAAATGGCTTAAGGAACATCCGCATACAAACGTGGTAAGGTTTACATCAATGTTTTACAACTTCTGCTGGTTCTGGGGTGATGATCCCGAAAATCTCAGGTACCGTTATTCCGACTGGGCGTCATACGACTTTTCGGTCAGCCCGTACGCAATTGGGAAGTTCGAGGAGAAAACCGGAATCAGGCTTACCTCGGAAGATTTTATCAACAAAGGCCTGTTAAACAACACCCATAATGTGCCTTCACCGAAAATAAGGGCATGGATGGACTTTGTGAATGAATTCGTTGTTTCGTTCGGCAGAAAATGTGTAGACCTGGTTCATAAATACGGGAAGAAAGCCTATGTATTCTATGATGATCACTGGATAGGAATAGAGCCGTACAGTCCAAGATTCAAGGATTTCAACTTCGACGGGCTTATAAAATGCGTTTTCAATGCCTTCGAGGCAAGGAAATGCGCAGGGGTAACCGGTGTTGAAACCCACGAGCTGCGGCTTCACCCGTACCTTTTCCCAACAGGGCTGAAAGGCGAGCCAACCTTCAAGGAAGGGGGGGACCCCACAAAGGATGCCAAAAACTTCTGGGTGAAAGTCCGCCGTGCATTGCTTCGCGCCCCGGTACAGAGAATAGGCCTTGGAGGGTATCTGCATCTTGTAAAGGATTTCCCCGACTTCATTGACTATATTGAAGAACTGGCAAATGAATTCAGAACTCTTAAAGGTCTCCACGAAAATGACAAGCCGTATACCGTTCCGGGAAAGGTTGCGGTACTAACCTGCTGGGGAAGGCTCAGAACATGGATCTGCAGCGGGCATATGCATGAACAGCCCCATCTTGATTTGAACCATGTGAACGAAGCACTGGCAGGGCTGCCTCTCGATGTGGAATATATCAGTTTTGATGATATTCGGGAAAAAGGAATTCCTGAAGACGTAAAGGTTATCATCAACTGCGGAAGGCTGGACAGCGCATGGAGCGGCGGCGACAACTGGAAAGATCCCGTTGTAACAGGGAAAATAACCGAATGGGTTGCGAAAGGCGGCGGATTCATAGGAATAGCAGAACCGACGGCAACGGTATTCAGCAGTCAATACTTCCAGCTGTCGCATATACTGGGAGTTGACAGGGAGACAGGCCGCACCCTGTCGAGGAATAAATACAGGTACACATTGAACGAAAAACATTTTATCATGGATGACGTCAGGGATATCCCTGATTTCGGCACCGAAGTAGACAATGTATACGCAACAGGCGGTGAATCAAAAGTATTGGCTGATAAAGACGGCAGTGTCAGGATAGCCACCAAAGAATTTGAGAACGGCAGAGGCGTTTATTTCTCAGGCTTCAGGTATAACGCCCAGAACACAAGAATGCTGTACAGGGCAATTCTCTGGGCGGCCGGCAATGAGCAGCAAATTCAGTATTGGACCACCGATAATTTTAACACTGAATGTGCATTCTTTGTTAACAGCCGGAAACTTGTCGTGATAAATAACGGTGAGAATGCGGAGAATGCGGTAATCACCAGTGACAAGGGCGAAAGGATTGAAGCAAGCCTGGAGCCATATGCCATAAAAATTCTGGATGTATAAGCAACTGCATGCTTCAAGTGCATTTACAGCGTATTTTTACGTACCTGGCTGCGAATTAAACCATGGTCCGCTTTTTGCGGACCGTTTTTTTAAGTCTTGAGTTATAATTCTCTTTGGTTTATTATTGATAAAGTAGTTTCCATAAAAGGCAGGTGATAAAATGATCCAGATTTTCAAAACCGTTGAACCGGATAATGAGCTGATACAAATCGATACCATTGAAAAAGGCTGCTGGATTAACATTACTTCGCCAACGGAAGAGGAACTGATGATGATCCAGAACCAGCTGGATGTCAATCCGAAACTCTTAAGGGACCCTCTTGACGAAGAGGAAAAGCCGAGAATTGACGTTGAAGATGACCAGATTATTGTAATTGTTGATATTCCGTATGCTTACCAGGATGAGGAATCTTTAAGGCTTGAAACAATGCCGCTGGGGCTTCTTGTTCTGCGGGATGAGTATTTTATCTCGATATGCGCCCATGAAGCTGCGGTTCTGAAACCTTTCATGAATAAGCAGGTTAAGGACTTTTTCACCTATAAAAAAACCAGGTTCATATTCCAGATTCTGTACAACAATGCGAAGGATTACCTGAAATATCTGAGACAAATAGACAAAAGAACCGAATACCTTGAAAGAAGTTTGCATAAATCCATGCGTAATAAGGAGCTGTTTAAACTCTTAGAGCTTGAAAAGAGCCTTGTATTCTTTACAACGTCGTTAAAATCCAACGATGTGGTGCTTGAGAGGCTTTTACGCGGAAAATATATCAAACTGTATGAAGAGGATCAGGACCTGCTCGAAGATGCAATTATTGAAAACAAACAGGCTATTGAAATGGCAAACATATACAGCACTATCATGAACGGAATGATGGATGCATTTTCGTCAGTGATTTCCAATAACCTGAATATTGTCATGAAGTTCCTGACATCGGTGACAATTGTGCTTTCGATTCCGACGATAGTCTTCAGTTTTTATGGAATGAATATGTATCTGCCTCTTGCAAACAGCCCGTTAAGCTGGTTATATATATTTATCGGAACGGTCGTTCTGTCACTTGTTGTTGTAATTATACTGAACCGGAAACAGCTCCTTTAGTTCAAAAAAGCCGCAGAATACTTGCGGCTTTAAGACTCCAACCATTCACTGATGTAGGGGATATGGACGTCTGTAAACATCAGCAGGAACAATATAACAACCACAGCAACAAGAATTATTATAAGCAGTGTGGATAAAAACTTCGGAAACCATTTTCTTTTCCGCTTTACGTAGGTTATGCCGGAAATCCGCATTACAAACCTCCATCAATATCAATAAACTGTAATAACAATTTATATTATATTTTTTATTTCCAAAAAAGTAAAGCCATGAACATTCTTTTTTGTATTTTTAATAATGTATTTGCAAAAAGTTTACAAGAAATAACGTCTGTTGCCGTTTCGGGCAGAATTAATGAATATATTTGCCCTGGGGCTGTTTGTTAACTGAATTACATATATTGCCGTGAATTATTTTTTATCCACGGTTGATTTTTTAACCGGTTTATATTATTATATATATTGCATCTCGAAACAGTGCGCTCATAGCTCAATTGGATAGAGCGTCTGGCTACGGACCAGAAGGTTGTGGGTTCGATTCCTGCTGGGCGCACCAGAATAAACACCCGCTAATGTCACAGGTTAGCGGGTGTTTTGCTTTTATTGGCATAACCGGGTGACGCCGGGATGACCGGCGTAAATCAAACCGACAGGGTTCCGGTAATGAAGCTCCGGTAAAAATGACGCAAAACCGTTACTTTTTATAAAAATATGAGTATAAGTATATGTAAGTAATAAAATTTCGAGCAGCGGGTACAGGCCGTTTTTATATTATTCTTTCTCCGGGGATTGATAATATGAATTTTACATGGATGTGGTGCAATGCATGAAGACCTGGCACATATAAAAAGAATACGGGACGGGGACATAGAAGCCTTTGAAGTGATAGTTGACAAATACAGAAACAAACTGTTCAGCTTTCTTGTAAAGATGACCTGTTCAAGACAGGACTCGGAAGAAATTCTTCAGGAGGTTTTTATCCGTGCCTTCAACAACATCAACAAGTATGACGACAGATGGAGCTTTTCAACCTGGATATACCGCATTGCAGTAAACACTTACAAAAGCCATATGAAAAAAACAAGGCGGCATAAAACAGTGCCGATTGACGAGATTGCCGCGGATAAAGGCATGGCTGTGGGAGAAAATCCCGAGAAGGTTTTCGAAAGAAATGAAAGGCATCGGGAGATTGTTTCACTTATCAACAGTTTGAAGGATAAGCAGAGAATACCGTTAATACTGAAGTATGTTAAGGGTTTTTCCTACCAGGAAATCAGCGAGATCCTGGGAATTTCCGAAGAGGCGGCAAAAATGAGGGTTCTCAGGGCGAAAAAGAATATATGCGAAAAGTATATCGAGAAGCACGGGGGTGATATCCGGTGAGATTTCATTTGTCGGTTGAGGATTTGGATTCCTTCAGCGAAGGCAATGTTACAAACAGGGAGAAGGAAAGAATAAAGCTGCATTTAAGAGAATGCGAGGAATGCCGGGAAAAATACAGCCTGTTGCATGATCTGGAAAAATACCTCCAGGAAGAATACTCTACAGATACTGCATTTACAAAAAGGGTGGTGGATTCATTGGGTAAAAAGAAGTACGCGAAAAAAAGGACCGGGTATATAAGAAAGAAAAGAAGCATCCTGAAACCTGTGTTTTCAGGGGTTTTAATATGCGCATTCGTCGGGGCGTCTTTCTATTTCGGATCAAAGTTTGATTTGCTGAAAATTAACTCTCTTAAAGGACCCGACGGCCCTGAGGTAACGCAGGCGTCACAACCGACGGCGAAACCCACTGCTGCTGATTCCAGGGCGGACGAGGCTGTGAAGACGGCTGATTCCGCCAGGAGGGTGACATTGTATTTTCCCAACCCAAGTGCCGAATGTGTTGTTCCTGAACACCGTGAGGTTGTTGTAAAGCCCGATGAAAAGATTGAAGAGGTTATATTCAGGGAGCTTCAGGAAGGTCCGGGCGGTAATGCCGAAGGCTCCGTAATCCCTGAAGGAACAAAACTTCTGTCTGTTGAAGTGAAGGATGGCATCTGCTACCTAAATCTTTCAACGGAGTTTGTTGACAATAACCCGGGCGGCACTGCCTATGAGACCGTTCTGATAAATTCAATAGTAAACTCCCTGACAGAGCTGCCTCACATACAAAAGGTACAGTTCCTGGTAGAAGGCGAAAAAAGGGCGGTTTATACCCACCTAGTTTTTGATGAGCCTTTCGAGAGAAATGAAAGTTTTATCAGAACACCCGAAAATACACCCGAAGCAGTTGAAGAAAGGATTCGGGAACTGGGTGAAAAAGTGCTTGCAGCCTTTAAAGACAAGGACATGCAGACCCTTTCCCGGTACGTGCATCCTGAAAAGGGAGTCCGTTTTTCCCCGTACACATATGTTGAAGTTGATAAGGACATTGTTATTACCAGTGAGGAAATAAAAACATTACCGGACAACGGCAAGGTTTATGCCTGGGGTTATTACGACGGCATCGGTGATCCGATAGAACTTACATTTGAAGAGTACCTGGCCGAATTCATATATGATTATGACTTTCTGAATGCCGATGAAGTAATATACGACAGGCAATACGATCGGGGAAATACCATTAACAATGTTTTTGAGGTTTACGAAGGAAGCCATATACTTGAATACTATTACAAGGGAACCCCTGAGTATGACGGAATGGACTGGAGAAGCATCAAACTCGTGTTTGAAGAAAAGGACGGAACCTGGTACCTCGTCGGCGTGGTTCACGACCAGTGGACAATATAGAGCATGGAACATATACATTCTTGATTAACGTTGCTTGTATTGGTAAAATAATCTAAACAATCTACGCGAAGTAGGTTCAGGAACGCAGACGCGTTCAGGCTTTCGCACTATGTGCAGCAATATGTATTGAATGTATGCTATTGAAGGCATACGGTTTTTCTGAAGAAGAACCGTATGCCTTTTTTGTCGCTCATAGCGGGGATTGAAGGCACATTCGGCATGATTGCTGAAAAAGATTACTTATTATTACAAGGAGGGGTTTTTTATGGCATGTTTTCTTGTACCTGTTGCAGAGGCTGTCGTAACGACCGTTATCACCAAAGCTGTAAAATCCAGGGAAACCGAACCCGAAGCCTTGAAGGCTGACACCGGTAGTTTCGGGATGGGGAGCAAAATACCATTCTCCAGAAAGCTGAAATGGCTCAATAATATGCTTTGGGGCGGCTCCGCCCTGCTTGCCTTTGAGCATGTATGGCACGGCGAGATAGTGCCGTGGTTCCCGTTCCTGACTGCGGCATCAGACCCCGCCGAGGCGTCGGTGATGATCTCAGAGATGGCAACCGTAGGTGTATCCATGGCCGCGCTCGTCACCGCCGTTTGGGGCGTGATGCTGCTGGTGACAAATGCGATGGAGAAAAAGGCTCTCAGGGCGCAGCCCGATTCAAACTAAGGAGGGCTGTACATGACTTTACTTACCACTGTTTTCGCGGCGATCATTTGTACAATAATATGGTATAAAAATGATCCTAAGAACGAAATGAAGGTAGGCATCCTCTGCTGGATGTATTGGGGTGCTTCGCTGATGTGGCTGGTGGACGCGATCTTCGAATACGTAGAGCTGCACGCGGAATATTTTACACCCGCGCCGGTTGATATGCTCAACGATTTCTGCCTTGGCCTTTCCGCCGTTGCGCTGGGCCTGGTTATCTGGCTTGTTATTTTGCTGATTAAAGACCCTAACGGCGTTGTCAAGGCAGCGTTGTTCAAGAAAAAGTAAAACTGGGCAAATGCTCCGGCGATGCGGGCGGCCGTCCGGGAATGAGGGCACTTAAAGAGTTAAGTGTTCTCTTTCCGCTTCGGGAATGCGGCTTTGCTAAAGAGGAAATTCGCTGCCGCCCAAAGGAGGCAGCTCTTTTCGCATGGGGCAAGCCCGCCCGTGCCCGCCTTAACAAGAATCCCGGCGGGAAGACAATTACAAAGGAAAAACTAGTATCTGCAACGGTTTTAAGAGCCGGGTATATGGCAGGCATGATCAGTCACATGGAGGTGAAAGCGGAATGAAAATACTTTATATAGATTGCAGTATGGGCGCAGCCGGGGATATGCTGACAGCAGCTTTGTTGGAGCTTCTGCCCGATCAGGAGGCTTTCCTTGCTGAGCTGAACAGCCTGGGTATTCCGGGCGTTAAAGTAAAAAAGGAATTGACCAGAAAATGCGGCATTACCGGCACCCTTGTTACCGTTACCGTTGACGGTGAGGAGGAAAAAGCCAAAGACTTGCACGGGCATGAACCCCATTTTGATCATGACCATGAACACGCCCATAACCATGAACTGACACAGAATGCCGGGCATACACATCATCACAGGGGGATGTACGAGATTGAGCATATTATTAAGAACCTGAAGATTTCGCCCAGGGTCAGAGAGGATGTCCTGGCGGTCTATTCCCTGATTGCTGAAGCCGAAAGCCATGTGCACGGCGTGCCGGTGACTGATGTCCATTTCCACGAGGTTGGAACAATGGACGCTATTGCGGATATCACGGCAGTGTGCCTTTTGATGGAGAAACTTGCTCCCGGGCAGGTCATAGTCTCCCCGGTACATGTGGGCAGCGGTCATGTGCGCTGTGCGCACGGTATTCTGCCTGTCCCCGCGCCCGCAACCGCACATATCCTGCGTGATGTGCCGATTTACGGCGGAGGGATCAGGGGAGAGCTCTGCACGCCTACCGGTGCTGCGTTGCTTAAGCACTTCGCTACCTCCTTCGGCAATATGCCGGTAATGAAAACCGAGAGGATTGGTTATGGCATGGGTAAGAAGGATTTCGGAGCTGCAAACTGCGTGCGGGCTTTTCTTGGCGAAACTTCAAACCAGAGTGACCAAATACTTGAGCTCAGCTGCAACGTGGACGATATGACTGCAGAAGAAATCGGCTTTGCGATGGACAGGATCTTTGATGCGGGTGCAATTGAAGTCTTCACTATTCCGGCCGGAATGAAAAAAAACCGCCCGGGAACGCTTATCAGTATACTGTGCCGTGAACAGGACAGGGATACGGTTGTGAAAGCTGCCTTCAGGTACACCACAACCATCGGCATACGGGAAGTCCGTTGCAATCGATATGTGCTGGAGCGCAGAATAACGTCCCTGCAAACTCCATACGGTGAAGTGCGGCGCAAGGAATCCGTCGGATACGGTGTGAGCCGCTCCAAGTACGAGTATGACGATCTGGCAAGAATTGCGAAGGAAAAGGGAATCAGCATTGCCGAAGTGATTCGGCTGATCGGGGATAAGTGACAATGGCCTTTACTGTTTTAGCCTCTGCCTGAAAGTGCCGGACAAAATTTACCTGTTTTATAAATCCCTATGGCAAACTCCCTTTATAAAGAGGCTTTTTTATATGGAGACACATTAATCATTATTGTCGTGATAAACCTGGTCAAGAACTATAACCAGGGCAAGGATGAACGCTGCATCCTCTTTATCGTCTATCGAAACACCGTACGTATCGGAGAACGAGAACCATTTTTTAGATATGACCGCAACGGGCGCACCATTTTTAAAGATGGTGAAATCATAGGCCCAAAAGTTACCGCTGATATTATAATTGCCGAATACGCTCGAGATATCAAAACTTGGCCTGAACAGCGTAAAATTCTTTTTCACCCGGGCTACCGGGTTACCGTTCTGATAGATGGTGTATTCGGGTAAAAAGCGGAAAAGGCGCTGTTCAATGTAATACAGTTCCCTGCCTTGCAGGTCGTTTAAGTACAGCTTGTTGCCAAGGGAGAAAATCTTTCCGTAAACCGTGAAACAGTCTTCGCCTAACTCGTTCTTAATTGTAAAACTGTCTCTCAGTGAAAATATCCTCTGCCTTATCAAGTACTTCATAAACTTAACCTCTTTGCCTTTTTTTAAATTATACCATTTGGAAAAAGCATGAACAATTAAAAACCGATTAAAAAACAATTAATTTAATTTAGGACAACAATTCAGGAAACAATAAAGACCATAATGCATATGTTGGGAGGGCTGTAAATGGATAATGACAAGTATCGGCACTACAAGTATCTTCTGAACCAGCTGAAGGATGATCACCTCGAAGTTCTTGACGATATGAATGAGGGTATGCCCGCAGGATACCGGGTGACCGAGGACAGTGAACTGTCCCGGTATGATAACCATCCTGCGGATGCGGCAACCGAGATGTTTGACGCCGAAAACTTTCATGCGCTGCAAAAGGGACAGGAGTATGCAATAAAGGAAATAGATGAAGCATTGGACAGGATAAAGAGAAATTCTTACGGGATATGCGAATCATGCGGGAAGGAGATTGCTCCTGAAAGGCTTGAAATTATACCTTATGCACGGAACTGTATAGACTGTGAAACCGCGCTGGAGCATGAAATGAAGCTCGACAGGATAAGCAAGTCCCGTCATCGCCCCGTGGAAGAAGATGTACTTGAAAAGGAAATGCGAGGAGATTTTCTTCACGATATTAGCGGTGACGAACCCTATGACGGGGAACAGGCCCTTGAGGAAGTTCTGTCCTTCGGTTCTTCCGATTCCCCCCAGGACGGCGCACCGCTTGGAAACAGGCAGGACGCGGCCGACAATGACAGGTCGGTTCATGAAACAGAGGACGTGGAACAGGTAAGCAATGACATGTACAGACAGCAATTAACATGAACATTCTCCCACCAAAAGAGTGGGAGTTTCTTTTTACGGGGTTTTGGCATGGTGCTCCGTAAAAACAGCTTTATTTGGAAGGCTTTTTCAATAATTTTTGAATGATATTAGGGGCAGGGCCATATATTTTATAAGGATAAACAGAACATGCATTATGCTGCATTTTTGCAATGCGGTATCCGGGGGTATATGAGGAACAGGTCTCTTAAACGGAATACGTTTATACTGACAGTTGCGGGCTTTATCGTAAAAATTCTGGGATTTTTCTACCGAATCTTCATTGCAAACTTTGTAGGTGCCGAGGGTATGGGGCTATACCAGCTCGTACTTCCCGTTTACAGCCTTATTATACTGGGTTTGACGGCAGGTGTCGGTATTGCTGTATCAAGGCTTGTTGCCGAAGAAACAGCAAGGGGCAGCCACAAAAACGCCAGGAGGATTGCTGTTATTTCAGGAGCATTCATATTTTTGGCCGGGACGATAATTGTCGTGATACTCATGCTGAACCTTGATTTCGTGGTTAACGTACTTGTGGGAGATGCCCGGACAAAGAGCGCCCTGTATTACCTTCTGCCTTCTGTTCCGTTCATTGCCGCGCTCACATCAATAAAGGGCTATTTCTACGGTAGGCAGGAGGTGGTACCGAATGCAGTATCCCAGGTAGCTGAACAGGTTGTAAAGCTTGCGGTTGTTTACCTTGTTGCCGATTTTTTCATACACGGCAGCATGGAGCAGAAATGCCTTTTTGCCACGATAGGCCTGATTACCGGTGAAATAGCAAACGTTCTTACCGTGTTTATCGCATTCAGGCTCCAAAAGGGAGATAAAACGATGCCAAACCGGAGAATTATGCGGAAACGGGATATTGCCAAAAGGGTTATGCGAATTTCGCTGCCTATAACAATGAACCGGCTGATTTTATCGCTGCTTGGTACTGTTGAATTTCTATGGATCCCGCAGCGGTTGTCGGTTTACGGGCTGTCTTCTGCGGAAGCCCTTACACAGTACGGCAAACTTACGGGTATGGCATCGCCGGTAATCTCCTTTCCTTCAATGCTTACCGCAGCGCTGGCGACGGCACTGGTACCCGCAATAGCCGAGGCTGTTGCAACAAGGAGAATAAACAGGGCCAACAGGCAGATTTCAAGATCAATACGGGTTACCCTTGTTCTTGGTTTCCTGTTTTCAAGCATTTTTGTCTGCTTCGCATATGAAATTTCAGATTTAATGTATCCCGGGCAGAATGTAGGCCACATGCTGTACCTCCTGTCGTTAACAGGCGTGTTCTTCTATCTTCAGCAGACGCTTCTCGGCATCCTTAACGGACTTGGCAGGGAAACGGCAACACTTAAACACTCCATGATAACGAGTATTATCAGGCTTGGATTTGTATGGTTCGGCATCCCGTATTTCGGGCTTAACGCGTATATTACGGCCCTTATTGTCAGTAACCTCTTAGGGGCGGTACTGAACCTTAACACGGTCATAAAAACCACCGGTATGTCCCTTGAAGCAGGAGACTGGATTATTAAGCCGCTTATAGCTTCCGTTTCGGGAATCCTTGCTGGCCCGGTAATTAAATCGGTCATCGCGTCGGTTTTCAAGTCGTCATTGGTAACGCTGGTTCTGTCCGGAAGCCTTACCGCGGGATTGATTATCGTAATGCTTATTTTGATGGGTGTTTTTGAAATCAGGGATATACGCCAAATGGTTCCGTTCAATATTGACAAATACAGAAAAATATGAAATAACCGGATAAAGAGGCTTAATCCCGGGATTTACACTGTTTTATTCTTTTCATCCATGGATGGAATTCGAAGAAACACCGAGAAAACAAAAGAAAAATTTAACAAATGCCAGGTAATTTCAAATAATAGTCAAAGATAGTCAAAATCAAACATTGCCTTTTTATGCAACCACATATAAAATGTAAGCAGAAAGGTCAAAGAAAGTCAAAGTTAAAAACAAAAAACAATGAATATAATATTCATGGAGGTGTTGTAAATGTTCGGATTAGTACCATTTTCAAGAAGGAATGCCAACCTGGCAAAAAGGAATGATTTTTTCTGGCTTGACAGGTTCTTTGAAGACTTCTTCAATGATCCGTTTTTCTCCAGGTGGAGCACACCTATGAGGGCTGATATTCGTGAAACCGACAAGGAATGGATTATTGACGCAGAACTTCCCGGCGTGGATAAGAACAGCATAAATATAGAAGTTAACGACGGATACCTGACAATTTCGGTAGAGCAGAACGAAGAATTAAATGAAGAAAGAGAAAACTATGTAAGAAGGGAAAGATCCTACGGCAGTTTCAGCAGATCTTTCTACCTCAACAATGTTAAGGAAGAGGACATTAAAGCGGTATACAAGGACGGAATACTTACAATTACACTGCCGAAGGCTAAGCCCGACAATAAAAGAAAAATCCAGGTTGACATCCAGTAATGCAATTCTCAAGTAAAGGCAGCAGAGGCAGCATCACCAGGAACATCGGCAGCTGACACCGCGGTCTGCATATAAACCGGCATCCGGTACTTAATAAAAGCCGGCCGCCTCCCGGGGATTGACGTATTTGCTGAACTTACCAGTCAAAAACGGTCAACCCCGGAGGGCAGCATCTGATAAAGAACTGAATAATCGGCCTTATGTCGGCCTTTATATAAACAGGGCTGAATCATGTTATGGTTCAGCCTTTTTTGAATGCAAAAATGATTCACGGTTTTTACGGTAACATGCGGGGAACAGATAAAAACATCAGGAAAGAAAGACAGGAGGAATGGAATGTATTTTTTATGCTTGTAAATATTCCCAAGGGCTGATATAATAGAACATATGTTCTCGCGCTCGGGCAATTACTTGCTTAAGGCTTTGAAATTGCGCGGAACCTTATGGCAAGGGAATAATGCAGGAACAAAATATATGCCGGTAAAGCGGATTTGCGGGAAAGGAAAAGAAACAGGGATTTGCCACTAAACAGTACAGAAAAGTATGTTGCTTATCCAGAAAATAAATTATAATAAAAACCATAAACGGTCAGCAGTCCGGGTGAACCGGTTAATCAAAGGTATTTTCCGGTGTGCTTTAAGAGAGGGTACTCTCGTTGTAATTTATTGAAATATTGTATTAGGGGAGAATGCAGGAATGCAGGGTACAGCAGTTAAAAAGGGCAATAGTCCTCCAAGAGTGTTTAAATCGGTTATTACGGCTACATTCAAGGAGCACATGGCATACCGGAGCCGGATGGCTGTTTCGGTATTCGCCCAGCCGGTGTATTTTTTAGTGAACTACTTTATCTGGCAGGCAATTTTTCAAATCCGTGATACCGTTTCGGGTTTTACGTTCGGGCAGATGCTTTCGTATTTCGCCGTATCTTCCCTTGTAGGTTTTCTGAACTGGGACGATTCGGGAAATGTTCTGCCGATGTTGGTACAAACAGGCGGGTTCATTACATTCCAGTTAAGGCCTGTATCTCATATCTATTATTCATTTTTCCAGAAGGTCGGCCACCGGATTATGGCTTTTTTAATAGAAATGCTTCCTGTAGTTTGTTTCTACATAATGCTTGGAATAAACCTTGTTCCTGCAGAACCGTTCTGGGTACTGATTTCGTTATTTTTAAGTTTTGTTCTTTCGTTTCTGATAAACTATACCATTGGAACTTTTGCGTTCTGGTTTGTAAGGACGGACGGAGTCAGGCGCGCGGTATATTTGTTTACCAGCATCTGTTCGGGTGCGTTCCTGCCCCTGAACCTGTTTCCGTACAGTTTTCAGAAGCTGCTTTTTTACCTGCCGTTTCAGTTTATTGCATATGTACCCGTAAGGGTTTTCATAGGGCAATATGAACTGGCGGGTATAACCATGTCCATCCCGCAGATTGTGTTTCTCCAGGCGGTGATGGTTGCAGTAATGTTCCTTGTTAACCGGGCACTATGGTATATGGGCATAAAACATTTTACGGGGGTGGGAGCATGACAGGGGAAAATTCTGAAACGAGGACCCGGAATATACGATTTTCTGCGGCGGGTGTGTACATACAGGGTGTAAAAACCGCACTGGCATCAAGAATGGCATACCGCGGCGATTTTATAATGAGTATGCTTATCATGATGATAGTCGAATTCGGAGGGCCGGTTATCACGCTCATTATATATAACAACGGTGCGTCATTCCCGGGCTGGAACCAGTACGAGGTTTTGCTTCTGCAGGGAATATTCCTGCTGTCCCGCGGAATTGCCTTTCCCTTCTTCATGGGGATTGTATGGAATACCATAGGAAGGGTCAGGGAAGGTACCTTTGATCTGCTGCTTATAAAACCCCGGTCCATACTGCTGATGACTGTTGTAACCGGCTTTGACAGCGAGGATCTCGGAAAACTCATAGGCGGTATCCTGGTGTTCAGGTATGCCCTTAAAAACCTGCCTGTTCAGCCTGCATCCCACTGGGTATCATTTTTAATACTTTTTGTGTTCTCGCTTATCCTTATGTTTGCCTTTGCACTGTTCATGGCCGGGCTTGGAATAGTCTGGGTCGGAAATTACAGGATTTATGACATATTCATGTCCGTGATAGATTTCGGTTTATACCCGAAATCCATATTCACAAAAACATTCCAGTCAATCCTGACTTACATCATACCAGTAAGCCTGTTGGCTTCATACCCTGCATCGGCCTTACTGGGAGACCTTGATCAGAGCGTGTTTATGGCCCTGCTGTCTTCAGTGGTCTTTCTGCTCCTGGGATTTATGTTTTATTTCAAAATGGTACGCAATTACACCAGCGCCGGGGGATGAGCCGGGATTTACCCTCAAAAACAGCTTTAATATAAGGGTGGTATATATGATTCACGTTTCTGAACTTAAAAAGACATTTACAACATATGAACGCGGGGGAACCTTCAGGGAGGCATTATTAAGCCTTTTCGTCAGGAAAAGGAAAACCGTGGATGCGGTAAAAGGCATCTCCTTTGACATAAAAGAAGGTGAACTTGTCGGCTTCCTCGGACCGAACGGTGCGGGCAAATCAACCACGATAAAAATTTTGACCGGCATCCTGTACCCTACTTCCGGAACAGTTGATGTTATGGGTTTTGTTCCGTGGAAGGAAAGAAAAAAATATGTCAGGAACATTGGTGCGGTATTCGGGCAGAAATCTCAGCTACTGTGGGACATCCCGCCGCTCGATTCTTTCTGCCTGAATCAGGCTATATACCGTATTCCCGAAAATGAATTCAGGAAAACGGTCAACGATATGATAGAAATGCTGGATTTGGCAGATCTCGTCAAAAAACCCACACGCCAGCTCTCTCTCGGCGAACGGATGAAATGCGAATTTATTATGGCTATGCTGCATAAACCTAAAATAGTCTTTCTTGACGAACCCACGATAGGCCTGGATGTCATTGCGAAGGGTAAAATACGGGATTTCATCCTTGAGCAGAACAAAAGGGGGACAACATTCATACTGACCACTCACGATCTTGAGGACGTGGAACAGCTGGCAAAGCGTGTTATTGTTATAAACCACGGGGAAATTGTCTTTGATGACAGTATTGAAAAACTGAAGCATCATCTCGGCGAAAAACGGACGGTCCGTATTACAACAAGAGACAGGATAAATATGGAGAGCAGGGAAGGAATCGAGGTCAGGAGGCAGATTTCGGATTATGAAACAGAAGTATTGATAGATCTTTCGGTAGTGAAACTGAATGAGTTCATAAAAAAAGTAAACGAGGAAAGCAAAACCAAGGACATGTCGGTAGAAGGTCCGGAACTGGAACAGATAATCAAGAAACTTTATACTATATAATGCTGTCCCTCCGGGATAAACCGTTTGAAGCGTCAGATTGAAACGCCGGGGAATTTCAGTCCGGTCTTCCTGGCTGGATGGCCCGAAAAGTTACTGTCTCTTGGTCGGTATGGTATAATAGTATTCGGAAATCTATATTACAGGGGTTTTCAATGGCACCTGACAGGATTATTTTTCATATTGATGTAAACTCGGCTTTTCTGAGCTGGGAGGCATTGGAACACTTAAAAAAAGGAAGCGGTGTTGATCTTCGTACTGTGCCGTCAATCGTGGCCGGGGATCCGTCTAAAAGGCATGGCGTTGTTCTGGCCAGATCAATCCCTGCAAAAAAATACGGTATAGTAACGGGAGAACCCGTTGTCAAGGCTGTCAAAAAGTGCCCGGAAGCAATAATTGTTCCACCGAGCCATGATGTATACGCCAGGTATTCCAAGGCCATGACAGATCTACTGTATTCCTTTTCTCCCGATCTGGAGAAATATAGCATTGACGAGTGCTTTATAAATGCGACCGGGCTTAGGCTCAGGTACAGGAACGACTTTTTCTCCCTGGCCCATTTAATGAAAAACAGGATAAGGGACGAACTGGGCTTTACTGTAAATGTGGGCATTTCGGAAAACAAACTGCTTGCAAAGATGGCCTCGGATTTCGATAAGCCAGATAAGGTTCATACCCTTTTCAAGGAGGAAATGCAGGAGAAAATGTGGCCTCTACCGGTATCGAGGCTTTTCATGGTGGGCAGGGCCTCCAGCGCAAAATTCCAGGTTATGGGGATAAAAACAATAGGTGATCTGGCAAGGTCGGATGTTTTACTGTTGGAGCAGAAATTCGGAAAATACGGCAGGATGATTTGGGAATACGCCAACGGTATTGATGACTCGCCCGTACAGACGCAGGAATCCGAGGCGAAGGACTTGAGCAATGAAACTACCGTGGAGTTTGACATAACTGACAGGGATACTGCAAGGCTGTATTTGCTGTCACTTAGCGAGACGGTGGGCATGCGTCTCAGAAAAGCCGGGCTGTATGCCGGTGTAATAGCAGTAAACATCAAGAACAGCAGTTTTGAATCCTACTCGAAAAGAAAAAAAATAAATAATCCCACCCAGGATACGATGGCGATATTTGAAACTGCAGCCGGGTTGTTCGATGAAGCCTGGAGAAAAGATCCCATCCGTTTAATCGGGGTTGCAACATCGGACCTGGTAAGAGAGCCGGTTGAACAGCTGAACATGTTTGACGGTATGTCTTCAAGGTGGTCTGAAAGAAAAAGCCTTAATGAAAGCATAGACAAAATCAGGGAAAAGTACGGAAGCAAGTATATAGTACGGGGATCATTACTTAAGCTCAACCGGGACCACGAAAGGAACAAGTGAAAAAAGCGAAAAAATTCCAAAAAAACTTTGTTAATTTATTGACAATCATATTGACTCAGATTATAATGATAAAAATGTTGCAGAATACAACATTTTTATTTTAAGCCAATTGTTAAATTTTTGACATAGTAAGATTTGATTAGTTTAAGTAAATTGCAAAATCATACAAAAAAGAGGTGAAAAGAATGGGAGAAAAAGTGAAAAAAGTTGATGTTAACGAAATGATAAACCAGCTGGTTGAAAACGCTCAAAAAGCACTGAAAGAGTATTTGTCATTCAGCCAGGAGCAGGTGGATAAAATTGTTTATGAAATGACGCTTAAGGGACTGGACAACCATATGTATCTTGCAAAACTCGCTGTGGAGGAAACGGGCCGCGGGGTGTTTGAAGACAAGGTTATAAAGAACATGTTCGCCACCGAATATATATACCACAGTATCAAGAACGAAAAAAGCGTAGGAATTATTGAGGAAAACGACCTTGAAGGTTACGTGGAAGTGGCAGAACCCGTTGGCGTTGTTGCAGGCGTCACACCTGTTACAAACCCGACGTCCACCACAATGTTCAAATCCCTGATCTGTGTAAAGACGAGGAATCCTATAATATTTGCGTTTCACCCGTCAGCGCAGAAATGCTCAATGGAAGCTGCAAGAATCATGAGAGACGCGGCAGTTAAAAGCGGTACTCCGAAGCACTGCATACAATGGATAGAAACCCCGTCTGTTGAAGCAACAATGACACTTATGAACCATCCCGGAGTGTCACTTATCCTTGCAACCGGCGGAAGCGGAATGGTAAAGTCGGCATACAGTGCCGGAAAGCCTGCGCTTGGTGTAGGCCCGGGTAATGTGCCCTGTTATATAAACAGGAACGTTGACGTGGAGCGGGCATGCACCGACCTCATTATTTCAAAGACCTTTGACAACGGAATGATCTGTGCGTCGGAACAGGCTGTGATTGTGGATAAGGAAATAGCCGGTGAATTCGAAGGAATAATGAAAAAGTACGGCTGCTATTTCCTTGACGAAAAGGAAATAGAGCTTGTAACAAACTATGTTATAAACCGTGAAAAAATGGCCGTCAACCCCGAGGTGGTGGGGAAACCGGCATCGTTTATAGCAAGAAATGCAGGCATTGACGTGCCTGAGAACACGAAAATCTTAATTGCAAAACTCCCTGAGCCGTCCCTTGAGTATCCGCTGTCCCTTGAAAAACTTTCTCCCGTTCTCGCATATTTCGTTTGTGAGAATGAGAAGCAGGGCTTTGAGTATTGCTCAAAGATGCTTGAACTGGGCGGGCTTGGCCATTCTGCGGTTATACATTCAAACGATGAGGAATTGTGCAAGGCGTTCGGAAATGAAATGAAGGTGGGAAGGATAATAGTGAATTCGCCTTCTTCGCAGGGCGCCATAGGAGATATTTACAACACAAACACGCCTTCGCTTACGCTGGGATGCGGCTCCTTCGGGCATAACTCAACCACCGCGAATATCTCATCGGTGAACCTGATTAACAAAAAGAGAATAGCGAAGAGGAGGGTCAATATGCAGTGGTTTAAAATACCTCCGAAGATTTATTTTGAAAAAGGCTCGGTCCAGTACCTGAAACACATGCCGAACATATCCCGGGCGTTCATCGTTACCGACCAGGTAATGGTTAAGCTGGGATATGTGGATAAGGTGCTGTATTATCTCAGAAGGCGCGAAGAATACTGCCACAGTGAAATATTCTCCGAAGTGGAGCCCGATCCGTCAATTGAAACAATTCAAAAGGGCGTTCATGCAATGAATATTTTCCAGCCCGACGTCATAATCGCCCTTGGCGGTGGAAGCGCCATCGATGCTGCAAAATGTATGTGGCTGTTTTATGAAAATCCCGACACATCCTTTGACGGATTAAGGCTGAAATTCATGGATATACGGAAAAGGGCATTCCAGTTCCCGAACCTTGGAAAGAAAGCACAGCTTGTTGCAATACCCACAACGTCGGGTACAGGAAGCGAAGTAACTTCATTCTCGGTAATAACCGACAAGAAAAACGGAAACATTAAGTATCCTCTTGCCGACTATGAATTAACACCCGATGTTGCAATCATAGATCCGCAGTTTGTAAAAACAATGCCCAAATCCATTACTGCCGACACCGGTATGGATGTGCTTACACACGCAATAGAGGCCTATGTATCGGTTCTTGCCTCGGATTATACAAACGGGCTTGCGATGAAGGCAATAGAACTGATCTTCAAATACCTGCCGAGGAGCTATGACAATGCCGAAGACGAAGTGGCACGTGAGAAGGTTCATAACGCCTCGTGCATAGCTGGTATGGCCTTTACAAATGCCTTCCTGGGAATAAACCACTCCCTTGCCCACAAGCTGGGCGGAGAATTCAATATTCCCCATGGAAGAGCAAATGCGGTATTGCTTCCCCATGTTATCAAGTACAACTCACAGATACCCACCAAGTTCACAATATTCCCGAAATACGGGAAATACATGGCAGACTACCGCTATGCACAAATCGCAAGGCAGCTGAACCTTGGCGGCACAACCCAGGAAGAACAGGTTGATGCCCTGATTTCCGCCGTAATTAACCTGATGAAGAGGATAAACATGCCGTTAAGCATCAGGGAGCTGGGTATAGACGAAACCGAGTTTATGGCAAAGGTTCCAAGGCTTGCCGAAAGAGCGTTCGAAGATCAGTGCACCACCTCAAACCCGCGTTATCCGCTTGTCAGTGAGCTTGAAGAAATATACAGGAAAGCCTATTACGGTACAATATAATATAATTGCTTGTTTTGTAAAAGGCATTGGTGTAAAAACCGGTGCCTTTTTTATTGGATGACAACCATCTTCACATTTAACGCAAGGCAACCGATACATATATAGATATTGCACAAATATTGTTTCTTTGTATTATTTTGTACAGTTAAACTGGTTTCAGGAGGCCGTTTTATGCTGTATCCAAAAAGTAAAAACGAATTTGAAGATTCTCTTTTTCAAAACCCCGCGCCTGAATACAGGTGTGCCCCTTTCTGGGCCTGGAACAGGAAACTTTACTGGGATGAAATGGAACGGCAGATAGAAGTATTTAAGGAAATGGGTATGGGCGGGTTTCATATACATTCAAGGATAGGCCTTGACACTCCCTATCTGAGTGATGAATTCATGGATTATGTCAGGAAATGCAATCAAAAAGCCAGGGAACTGGATATGCTGACATGGCTTTATGATGAAGATAAATGGCCGTCGGGCTTCGGAGGCGGTTTTGTCACGAGGAATCATGACTACAGAAGCAGGTATCTGCTCTTTTCACCGTATTATCATGAAGACGGGTATTATGAACGGGGAATACCCCGTGAGAACCGGCTTGGAACAGACGGATTCCTCACTTTGATTGCGAAATACAGGGTGAGGATAAAAAACGGATACCTTCACTCGTACAAAAGGATAACCTGTGACGACGATGAAAACAGCGGCGATGCATGGTATGCATACAGGATAGTATCCGGGGATTTATCCTGGTTCAACAACCAGGCTTACGTGGACACGCTTAACAAAGAGGCTGTCAAAAAGTTTTTGGAAGTTACCCATGAAAGGTATTATGAAGTCCTCGGCGAGGAGTTTTCAAAATCGGTTCCTGCCATATTTACCGATGAACCGCAGTTCGTGCTTAAGCAGAACCTTGCCGATCCTTACAGCAGGCAGGAGGTTGGCATTCCATTTACCGATACTTTCGAGGAATCTTTTAAGCAAAGGTTCGGGTGCAGTTTTCTTGACAGCCTTCCTGAGATTTTCTGGGAGCTTGAGAATAACAGGGTTTCGCGCATCAGGTACTTGTATCATGAACATATAGCCGAACTGTTCGCAGCTTCCTTCGCAGATACTGTAGGCAACTGGTGCAGGGAACACAATATTATGCTCACGGGACATATGATGGCCGAAGATACCCTCGAGTCGCAGACCCGGTCCCTTGGTGAAGCGATGAGGTCATACCGCAGTTTTGATATTCCCGGGGTTGATATCCTGGCAAACCGATACGAATACGGCACTGTGAAACAGGCCCAGAGTGCGGCCAGGCAATACGGCGCTCCCGGTGTTCTGAGCGAATTGTACGGAGTCACTAACTGGGACTTCGATTTCAGGGGCCATAAACTTCAGGGCGACTGGCAGGCGGCAATGGGTGTAAGCGTACGGGTTCCGCATCTTAGCTGGATGGGCATGGGCGGCGAGTCAAAAAGGGATTATCCTGCCCCCATCGACGCCCATTCTCCATGGTATAAAAAATATCATTTAATTGAGGATCATTTTTCAAGGGTAAATGTATGCATGACAAGGGGCGTGCCCGAAGTTGACATCGGGGTTATCCATCCCGTTGAAAGCTGCTGGCTCCTGTGGGGGCCAAACAGCCAGACCAGGCGGAAAAGACAAAGGCTCCAGGAGAATTTTGATAATATAATAAACTGGCTCCTGTTCTCGGGTTTTGACTTTGATTTTATCTCAGAATCAGCGGTGCCCGGGTTGTATAAGGGTTCTGTGGACGGTTGCACCGAATTCGGCAGAATGAAATATAAAGTTATTATTGTTCCGGAACTGATTACCATCCGGGAAAGCACCGTCAGGATGCTTGAAGGTCATATTGGAAGCGGCGGGAAAGTCATATTCCTCGGGAACCTGCCCAAAGTGGTTGACGGTGATGACAACAGGAGGTTTGACCGTTCCCGTTTCAGCCAATATGTGATCGGCAATTCGAAACACGATTTGATTGACGCGCTGGAACCCTGGAGAAAGATTTATATTCATAACAGGGATCAGTCAGCAAACGAAAACTTTATATGCCAGTTAAGGGATGAGAAGGATTGCAAATGGCTGTTCATTGCCCCCGGAAAACCTGTGGAAACAATGAAACTGCCCGAAGAGAAAAATTTAACAATAAGTATAACGGGAAATTACGAAGTGTGGCATTACGATACCGTTACCGGCACGAAACGGAAGGTACAGGCATATATAAAGGACCGAAAGACATTTTTTGAACAGGCTGCATATGAACATGACAGTTTTCTGTACAGGCTTGTAAAAAAAGAAACAGGTGATAATGGCGGGGTTGTTGAAAGGCCCTGCGCTGTAAAAAAGAATTACAGGTATGTGAAATATTTAAACGGGCCCTGGGAATACAGGCTGTCTGAAAAAAATGTACTGCTGCTGGACATGGCCCGCTATCAGCTTGATGACGGAGAAATCCATGAAAGGGAGGAAATACTGAGGATTGATGACATAATCAGGACAAAACTGGGATTTCCACTCAGGACCGACAGTTTCCCGCAGCCCTGGCTTACAACCGGTGAAGCCTCATGCCCGCATACGGTGAGGCTTTATTTCGACATTGAGTCCGAACTGGATATTGACGGCGCGGAACTTGCCTTTGAAGGCAGCCCGTCTGAAATAAAATGGAACGGCCGGGCTGTAACCGAAAAGAGCGACGGCTTCTTCATCGACAGGTGTTTCAGTGTTATGAAACTGCCGCGGATAAAAAAAGGCATCAACAGCCTGATTCTCAGCATCCCGTTTGGGATCAAAACCGACCTGGAATGGTGCTATATTGCCGGCAATTTCGGAACATGTGTAAAAGGCGACAGGAGCATTGTCATAAGAGCCCCTGAAACATTGTACTGCAGTGACATAACAAGGCAGGGACTGTGCTTTTTCGGAGGGAATATCACCTACATCATGAACGTGGATATACCCGGGGGTAATATGACAATTGAAGTGCCCCAGTACAGGGGGTCGGTTGTGGAAGTAGCCCTGAACGGCGTCAGAAAAGGGGATATAATATTCTCGCCCTACAGGCTGAACTTAGGTCATGTACCCGCGGGAAGTCATAAAATAGAGCTTACCCTTTACGGGAACAGGTTTAACATGTTCGGGCAGCTTCATAACTGCAACAGGCTCGAAAAATACTACGGGCCGGCAACATGGCGCACAAAGGGGAATTCTTTTGCCTATGAATACCAGTTAAGGGAAGCCGGCCTTTTAACAGCGCCCCTGGTATATATCGAACAGGTTTAAACCCTGCATTTTGCCTGGATACCTGCCGCATGAAAACATGCGGGTATGCCCTGTCATACCTGTCCGGGCAACATGCGCATGCAATTATATGTAATTATTAAAAAAATGAAAATAAAGTTTTGATAAAGTTAAAATTTCACGCTATAATTAAAGTAACATGTACTTGAAATGCAGAAAACCATACCATGATTCAGAACCGGTTTTTCGGAGGTATATATGAACAAAAAGAAGATAAGGTTGAAGGATATAGCGGATAAACTGAGTATATCGGTAAATGCGGTTTCACTGGCACTGAATAACAAGGTGGGCGTAAGTGACGAAACCAGGATGAAAGTATTGAAAGTAGCCGAATCCTTGGGCTATCTGGATCAGTATAAGGGATCTGACAGGAAAAAGCATCTGCACAGTATCTGCGTTATGCTTGAAGAAAAGATATTCAAGGATACCAGGTTCTATCCCAAGGTTATCCTGGGTATAGAAAACGAAGCAAAAAGAAATAATTACGATACGATTATCAATTTCATACGCAGGGACAAACACGATATACCTCTCAGCATAGAAAGGGGAAAGGCCGACGGAATCCTTGTTCTTGGCTATATCAGCGATGAATATCTTAAACTGCTTAAATCATACAGAATACCCATAGTCCTGGTTGACCATGCTTCGCTGTCGGTCACAACCGGCGCGGTTTTGACGCAGAATTTCACAGGCGCGTATATGGCCGCAGAGTACCTGATTAACAGCGGCCACAGCAGCATAGGTTTTTTCGGTGACATTAACATTGCAATGAGTTTCAATGAACGGTGGGCAGGTTTCGAATCTGCGCTGAGACACCGTAATATTCCCCTCAATATGGAATTCTGCTTTATTGAAAACGTTGAGGAGAATGTTCTGCAGAACAATTTCATGGCTTTTGTGAATACAATGAAGAATATGAAACAGTATCCCACGGCATGGTTCTGCGCGAATGATTCCACGGCGTTTGTGCTGATAAACGCATTGAAGTATATAGGGAAAAAGGTGCCCGAAGATATTTCGGTTGTCGGTTTTGACGACATAGACATATGTTTTATTACCGAGCCAAAACTTACAACAATGCACGTCGAAATGGAGGAGATGGGGGCAACTGCTGTCAGGGAGCTGCTTCTGAAGGTCCATAACCCGGATTATATCCAAAGGCATGTCAGATTGCCCGTAAGGCTTGTGGAACGGGATTCGTCAGGATATTATAACCAATCAAAATTAAAGTAAAATTCAACAAAATTCAAGCAAATTCAGATTGAAATTTTATCAAAATTCAATATAATAAAATATGTGGTAGAAATTTCTTCATATAACTGAGGGAGGGATATATTGTGAAGCGTATAAGTATATTGTGTACGGCTCTGTTAATTGTTGCACTTCTTTTTACAGCATGTACCACTACCGGGACTGGCGACGTCAAAGGTTCAACGGATACTTCAAACACACCTGCTGCTGGTAACAAGGACCAGGGAAAATCATCCGAAAAGGTAGAGATTAAACTTTCCACCTGGGCCGGTTCAGAGGAGGCAGCAGAACTGCAGGCCATTATTGACAGGTTGAACGCAAGTTCGGACACTTACATAATTACACAGGATTCCAATCCTGCAGATTATGAGACACGTCTGACTACACAGCTTTCCGGAAGCGCAGGTCCCGATCTCTTCTGGGTCAGTGCAGCAAGGGGAGCACAGTTCGCAGCAAGAGGCGTTATGCTTGACATAACCGACAGGCTTTCGAAGTCGGACAAGCCTGCTGCAAACTTGGATGATTATTACGAGTCTGCTTTCGGTCCTTTCAAAGTTGACGGCAAGATTTATGCTCTTCCGTGGATCATGCAGCCAGTGGTTCTCTATGTAAACCAGGATGCGCTGGATAAGGCCGGAATAGTCATTGACGAAAACTGGAACTGGGATCGCTTCATGGAAGCGGCCAAAAAGCTGACCGTTGACAAGAACGGAAAATCCCTTGGCGAAAGCGGATTTGACAAGAACAATATAGTTCAGTGGGGATTCACATTGAACGGTTGGCCGCCGGTCCAGATGTTCATCTGGCAGGCAGGCGGGGAAGTAATTGCTGAAGATTTCAGCAGTTCACCAATCGACACCCCTGAAGCAATGAAAGGTTTCAAATTCTACCGTGAACTGATTGACAGCGGTGTGGTTCCTTCACAGCAAACCATCAGGGACAGAGGTTTTGACCAGATGTTCCGTGACGGACAGGTGGCAATGTTCATGGGCGGTGCAGCAGATTCACTCGACACCAGGGTTGAAAACTTTAAGTGTGTTGTCCGCGAGGTTCCGGCAGGCCCGAACGGAACGAAAGCCACCTTTGTTGATTTGCTCGGAATGGGCATCAATGCAAAAACCAAGTATCCCGATGCCGCATTTGAAGCATTGGTTGATCTTGCAGAAGAGATACATAAGTGGAAGGTCATGCCACCGAGAAAATCCATTGGAAGCACGGAAAACATGATAAGCCTGCATCCTGAAAGAAAAGATGCTTTCCCGGCAATAGTAAATTCGCTTTCCTACTCAAAACCGTACAGGTTCTACCAGGACTACCCTGACTGGGACACAATTTTCTGGAATCAGTTAATGGATCCCATCATCAACAGTGACGGCAATCCAGAGGAGTTGGTTCCCAAAGTTAAGCCCTTACTGGATGAAACTTTAAAATAAGCCGGTTTGCAAGGTATTATTAATGAGGGGGCTTTTATGCCTCCTCCATAAAAGAAAGGGATTAGTATGGAAAGGTATATGGGAACTTTTGTGCGCTGGCTGTTAACACCCGTTGGTCTTTTTATCCTGGGATTGGGGCTTTACTACCTGATGCGGCTTTTCAGATGGGAGAAGCAGCAGGCAACAGGCCTGGCCCTGATTTCCCCGTGGCTTTTCGGTTTCTTGGGGTTTACAGCCATACCCATTTTTTACTCGCTTTATTTGAGTTTTACCGATTTCAGTCTTTTCGGCAAAGAAAAATGGGTAGGATTGGGAAACTTTATTAAACTGTTCACAAATGATGTTGAATTCTGGCCATCTGTAAGAATTACCCTTTCATACGCGATATTTACATTACCAGTAGGAGTCTTCGGCTCACTGCTTGTTGCACTGCTGATTAACAGGGAGATAAAGGGAATAAGGATATTCAGGACAATTCTTTATCTTACCGCGATACTTCCGGATACGGCTGTTGCCATCATATGGCGGCAGTTATTCAACGGTGAGACGGGCCTTATTAACTTTTTCCTGTCGCTGTTCGGTGTAAACAAAATAGACTGGTTCGGAAACCCGAAATATGTTCTGCCGGCATTTGTCATAATAAGCATCTGGGGTATCTTCGGCACGAATACTATTATATTCCTGGCATCCCTTAAGGACGTTCCGAGAGTTTTGTATGAAGCTGCCGAAATAGACGGGGCCAGCGGATTCAGAAGATTTGTACATATAACCATTCCGCAGATTTCTTCAGTAATCCTGGTCCAGGTTGTCATGAGCCTTATTGGTTCACTGCAGATGTTTACCGTCGCGCAGTTTTTAAGACCCACAACACAGGCCGGCCTGTTCATGAATCAGCTCGTATATACAAGAGGATTTACGCAGCTTCACATGGGAGAAGCTTCGGCTATAGCATGGGTCTTATTCGTGATAATTCTTGTGCTTACCCTGCTGGTGTTCAGGACTTCACCTGCATGGGTTCATTATGAGACCGAAGTCAAGGATGTTAAGAATGCGAGGTAATGTATGGGAAGTTCAGTTGCTGTTATCCAATCAAAAAGCAGAAAAGAGAAAATGATGGATTTCATCGTTTATATTGTTTTGATAACTGTTTCGGCAATAGTTCTGATCCCGCTTTTCTGGATGATTTCAACCGCCCTGAAATCAAATGCCGATATTTATGCATGGCCTCCCGAATGGATTCCGAAACCGGCACATTGGGAGAATTTCCGTAATGCGTGGAATGCAATGCCTTTCAGTACATTCCTGCTTAACAGCCTGTTTATTGTGGTCCTGGGGGTTACCGCCGAAGTAATCAGTGAAACTGTGGTTGCATACGGGTTTGCAAGGTACAGTTTCCCGGGAAAGAACCTGATATTCATAATATTGCTGAGCACGATGATGCTCCCTTCCCACGTTACGTTGATCCCCACCTATATCATATGGAACAGGCTGGGGCTTTTAGGCGAGTTTGATCCGCTTGTGCTCAGGGCATGGACCGCATGGGGACCCTTTTACATATTCCTGATGCGCCAGTTTTTCATGGGAGTACCGAAAGAACTCGATGATGCGGCAGATATTGACGGGGCGCCGCTGGTTCAGAAATTCGTTAAAATAATGCTCCCCCAGATAAGGCCGATTATTGTTGCTATTGCTATCTTTGCATTCAGGGGATACTTCAATGAGTTCCAGGGTCCGCTGATTTACCTGTCGGATAAAAGCAAATACACAATGACTCTTGGGATGTATTTTTTCATGGGCGGGGTCAATGAGCCTCCGAAATGGAATTACCTGATGGTTATCGCCCTGGTAATTACCCTGCCGAGTCTGATTCTGTACTTCTCAGCGCAGAAATACTTTATTGAAGGAATCACGTTCTCTGGACTGAAAAGCTGATTCCTGGATCTGAACGGAGTGTGAATATGTTTAAACTGAAGAGATTACAGGACAAACCGGTGCTTTCACCTGATGAAAGACATGACTGGGAGAAAGCGGCTGTATTTAATGCTGCCGTTATTTACGACAACAATCTTTTTCATATGTTTTACAGGGCATCTGACAGTCCGTTTTTCCTGGACACTGAAAAGCCCGATCCCGAAAGGAAATTCACGTCGGTTTTAGGCTATGCGTCAAGCACCGACGGAATTCATTTCAAACGGTATGATGAGCCGGTGTTAAGACCGTCGGGGTTAAATGATTCGTGGGGGATTGAGGATCCAAGGCTAACAAAGATAGATGACACATATTATTTATTATACACCTCATTTGGAGGAAGGGACTGGAATGATATCCGGGTTACAATGGTCAGCTCGCCCGATCTTAAGCAATGGTCCGAACCTGTTGTTCTGCTGCCCGACGAGCCTAACAAGAACGCGGCGCTGCTGCCCGAAAAGATTAACGGGAAGTATGTATTGTTCCACAGGAGGCATCCATCCATATGGACCGCTGTTTCGGACGATTTAATCCACTGGACCGATCACACCGAGATCATGGCGCCAAGAAAGGGCAAATGGGACAGCAAAAAAATCGGCATAGCCGGACCGCCGTTGAAAATAAAGGACGGCTGGCTGATGATATACCATGGAGTGGATGAAAATAATACATACCGGCTGGGTGCCGCGTTACTGGATGAGCATAACATAAACAGGATAAAAGCCCGCCAGGACGAGCCGATACTTGAGCCCGAGCTTGACTGGGAGGTGAAAGGACTTATACCAAACGTTGTTTTCAGCTGCGGCGAATGTATTGTGAATAATCATCTTTATATATATTACGGAGCAGCCGATACACATATTGGTGTTGCAGGAATACCGGTCGACAGTATAATTTTTTGATAGGGGAGTATTATGGAAAGTTTAATAAAACCAAAAGGCTGCAGTGTGCTGCTTAAAGAGTTTGAAGGCAGGCAGCCTGAAGCAAGGGGAAAAAGACTTAAATTCACCAGTGTTGGGGACCGGGATGTTTATAACATAACGGCTCCTTTTGATGTAGACGGGGAAAAGGTAATAGCCGCAAGAGTTGAGAAAAGAGATTCTGAGTTTTCAAACATCATGTTTTTCGCCAACAGGGGTGAAGTGTGGGAACCTTTGGACGGCGCTCCGGTATTTGACCTTCAGGATCCTTTCATAACAAGGATAAACAATGAAATTGTATTCGGCGGGGTTGAAGTTTTTCCGAAAGAAAGCGCCAGGACCCTGCTGATCTGGAAAACAGTTTTTTTCAGAGGGAACAGTATTTACGAATTAAAGCGCTTTGCGTCAGGTCCCATAGGCATGAAGGATATAAGGCTGGTGGAATTGTCCGACAGGAGAATAGGCGTATTTACAAGGCCGCAGGGGGGAATCGCGGGAAGAGGGAAGATAGGATTCACCATTATAGATTCACTTGAAGAACTTAACGAGGAGACAATTGAAAATGCCGGCCTTATAGAAAACCAGTTTGCCAGGGGCGAGTGGGGAGGAGTAAATGAGCTGCATCTTCTTGAGGACGGGAGAATAGGTGCTTTAGGTCATATTGCACACTTTGATAACAGGGGAAACAGGCATTATTATTCCATGGTGTTTACTTTTGACCCGGTCACAGGAAAATCAACACCGGTTAAGATTATTGCTGTAAGGAAAAACTTTGAAGAAGGCGAATACAAAAGAAAGGATCTTATTGACGTAATATTCAGCGGAGGCCTTATAAGGCGTAACGACGGTTATGCCGAGCTTTATGCCGGAGTAAGCGATGCAGAGGCGCATATGATAGTGATCCCCGATCCATTTCTTTGAATTTTGATTTCATCGGAAGCAGGAAACAATTATCCTGCTTCTTTTTTTTATACTACGGGCTGTTCCTGACACACTCTGACATATATCTCTTATGCGCATTTCGCACTGGGTTTTCCAAAATTGTGCGATATCCTGCTTGCCTGTAAATTTGAATTTGCCTGTTATGCAATGCCGGGATATATCACTGCCTGTTTTTTATAATTTATCAGAATATATGCAAATCTCTGTTGACATTGTGAACAGTACGGAAATATACTGTATTTAGATTGCTTAATAAAAATATTGATTGCCGGCTCTACTGTGGCAGCACCCGGTGATACCGGAAAAACCTATGGGATACCGACCCAGCGGGAATGACTTGGCCTGGCAGTTCTTTTATCGTTTTTGGCACAGGAGGAAAGGGTATGAAAACAGAGAGCAGGATACAGGAACTTGGCCTTTCGCTGCCGAAGCCATCTTCAGCAGGTCTGTATACACCCGTGAGAAAGGCTGGAAACATGCTTTATATCTCGGGGCAGATACCCTGGCTGGACGGGGAGGTAAAATACTCCGGCAAGGTGGGCGGTGAACGCGATATTGAATACGGCCAGGAGGCAGCAAGGCTGTGTATATTGAATATGCTTGCTGCGGTTAAAAGCGTAATCGGTGACCTGGATAAAATTAGGCAGATAGTGAAGATTACCGTTATGGTCAGCAGTGAAAACGGTTTTGATAAACAGCACATTGTTGCAAACGGCGCATCGCAGCTGCTGATTGACATCTTCGGCGAGAACGGGCGTGCCGCACGGTCAGCGGTTGGCGTGAACCAGCTTCCCATGAATGTTACCGTTGAAATAGAAGGCATTATCGAAGTGGAAGAGTAATGAGCGGATTGCTGCAAGGCGGTGTAAAATAATTCCTGGATTGCCGTATACCTAAAGCGGAATGGAACCTGGTATGTGACAGAAAGACGTCAGGACCCGGAGAGCAAAAGGGCGTCCTGTGCATGCGCTCCCGCAGGGGGGGAGGGATGTGTTCTGCAAAACGCCCTTTTGTAACATAAAAATACATTAACAGGCTATTGACAGATGAGTAAAACTGTTATATTATCTCACTAACCAGTTTATAAAGAAGGAGCCGCACTATGAGAACCAGGATTTCGGCACACCTGAATACCGGCGCTTTTGGTATGTGCAGCATGTACATGTGTATGTGCATGCCCGGTTCGTGCTGTTCTCATAATGCTTTCTGCTCCTGTCTGTAATATTATGGTGTTTACAGGTTTATTATAAAAGATTGCAAAAGTAGGAAGCAGAAAGTTTCCTACTTTTTTTGTTTCAGGCTGCCGAATCTCTTTCAGGGGGGTTTTTGATTGATTAGTTTAAGAAATTTGAGCAAAACATTTGAAACAAGCGAAGGGAAGATTGAAGTCCTTAAAAATATCAGCCTTGATATCAACAAGGGTGAAATATTCGGAATCATAGGGCTCAGCGGTGCAGGAAAAAGCACCCTGGTGCGATGTATAAATCTCTTAGAGAAACCGACATCGGGTGATATCATATTCGACGGTATGAACATGAGGGATTTGAGACCGCGGGAGCTTCTTAAGGTAAGACAATCAATAGGCATGGTTTTTCAAAGTTTTAACTTGTTATCGCAGCGGACGGCATTGAAAAATGTATGTTATCCGCTGGAAATAGCCCGGGTTTCCAGGGTGGAGGCCAGGGAAAAGGCTGTTAAACTGCTGGAACTTGTAGGCCTGTCCGATAAGCTGAACGCTTATCCGTCCCAGTTGTCGGGAGGCCAGAAACAAAGGGTTGCAATAGCAAGGGCGCTTGCAACGGAACCGAAGGTCCTGCTTTGCGATGAGATTACCAGTGCGCTTGATCCGAACACAACACGCTCAATCCTGGAACTTTTGCAGGACATAAACCGCAAGCTGGGGGTTACAATCCTGATTATAACCCATGAGATGGAGGTTATAGAGCAAATATGCAACAGGGTGGCCGTGATTCACGAAGGTGTGGTGGTTGAAACGGGTGAGGTTAAGGAGGTTTTCCTAAGACCCAGGTCGGAAACCGCAAAACAGCTGATTTTGCCGAAGGGCAGTGAAATATACAGGGATACAGGCAAGAGATGCCTGCGAATAGTCTTTGACGGCAATTCGGCGTTTGAGCCCGTTATTTCAAACATGACGCTTGAATGCAGGGCGGTGGTGAACATTTTATATGCAAACACAAAAGCCATTGACGGGAAGGCTTATGGTGAAATGCTTCTGCAGCTTCCCGATGATGATATATCGATAAAGAGGATACTTGCATACCTCGACGACAGGGGAATTTTCTACAAGGAGGAAGAGATCAATGTTTGATACAGGAATGATGGAGCTGCTTACTGAAGGGATACTGAATACACTGTATATGACGGTTGTTTCCACTTGTATGGCATATGCAATCGGACTGCCACTTGGCGTGATATTATGCGTGACCGATAAGGACGGCGTGTATCCTGTACCGACAGTTAACAAAATACTGGGGTTCATAATAAACCTTATAAGGTCTGTTCCGTTTCTGATACTGCTGGTTTTTATCATGCCGTTTACACGGGCGATTGTAGGCACTACGATAGGTACCACCGGTACAATTGTTCCCCTTGTTGTTTCTGCATTCCCCTTTGTTGCAAGAGTGGTTGAATCCTCGCTGAAGGAAGTTGACGGCGGTGTTATAGAAGCAGCCCAGTCCATGGGCAGTTCAACCTTCCAGATAATATACAAGGTTCTTATCCCCGAGGCAAAACCTTCGCTTATTATAGGTGCCGCAATATCAATAACAACAATACTTGGATATTCTGCAATGGCCGGGTTTGTCGGAGGCGGAGGCCTCGGGAAGATAGCAATTAACTATGGCTACTACAGGTACCAGAGAGACATAATGGCCATTTCGGTATTGTTCCTTGTAATAATTGTACAGATTTTCCAGGAAATCGGGATGAGAGTCGCAAGGCTTACTGATAAAAGAATTAAATAACTTTATGAGGATATAAAAAGGAGGATTTTTTATGAAAAAAGTTATAGCAGTTTTAATTTCCGTTACATTGCTTGCTTTGCTGCTTTCAGGCTGCGGCAGTGAGGAAAAGGCAAACACGTCAATAAAGGTGGGTGCAAGTGTTACTCCCCATTCAGAAATCCTTGAGGTTGCAAAGGAGATACTTGCCGAAAAGGGCTATACGCTTGAAATCGTGGAATACAACGACTACATCATTCCGAACATCGCCACCGACACTGGTGAGCTTGACGCAAACTATTTTCAGCATCTTCCGTACCTTGAAGACTTCAATGAAAAAAACGGTACGAAACTTGTTTCGGTTGCGGCAATCCATTATGAACCCTTCGGAATTTATCCGGGAAAGACAAAATCCCTTGATGAGCTTCCCGACGGAGCAACGATAGTAATTCCGAACGACGGCACGAATGAAGCAAGAGCACTGATGCTGCTGGAAGCCCAGGGCCTGATAACGCTGAAAGAGGGTATAAGTTTCACTGCTACTGTCCTTGATATAGAGTCGAACCCGAAAAATCTTGAAATCAAGGAGCTTGAAGCAGCACAGCTTGCCCGGGTGCTTCAGGATGTGGATCTGGCAGTAATTAACGGGAACTATGCCATTGAAGCAGGACTGAACGTCAGCAGGGATGCGCTTGCCGTTGAGGACAAGGACTCGGAAGCGGCTCAAACCTATGCAAACATACTTGTTGTAAAGGAAGGAAATGAAAACAACGAAGCTGTTAAAGCACTGGCAGAAGCACTGCAAAGTGAAGAGGTAAGGCAATTTATCAACGAGACATATGAAGGTGCGGTAATCCCGATTTTTTAAGTCCATAATATGTAACCTGGAGACCTTATATATAGCCTGAAACCTTAATCCACCTTATACAGGGTAACGAACCAATGCCGGATCAGGTTTTCAATCCAGTGATCCGGCATTGTTGCGTGTTTATGTCACTTTTTAAACCTGCCGAAAATCCGCGGGTTTTATTTTTTCACATCATTTTGGAGGAAATGTCCTTCGTCATATTTAACAGGCATCCGAAGCCGGGCTCTCTGTGGCTTAGCAATTGCCCGGGCATAAAAATCGTACAGCTTGCCTTGTATTATTATGGAAATTGCACAAAGAATTTCTCAGAATTACTGATAAAACTAACAAAAATTTTTATAAAAATTGCAACCTTATGTAAATAAATATATAATTATATCAAAAGTTCTGATTTTTCTATATTATTTGTGAACCGAGGTGCATTGTTTTGCAGAAAGCCGTTAAAGTTTCCCTGATGCTCGTCTTAATCCCAGTTCTGATTTTAACTGTTCCGGTACTTTGCTCATGGAGGCTGATAACAGGCAACAGAGACATCATATTTGTTATTGTTCTCGCGGTCTCGTCTGCAGCCTTTATTGTAAGTTTAATTGCAGCATTAAAGTTCAGTTTGGTGAAAAAATCAGCAAGGGCGTTGAGTGATTTTCTTGAGTCTGCCGCAGAACAGGGGATAAGTACAGAAATTCCCATGGAGCTTAAGAAAAGAGCTGATTACATAGGGAAAACGGCATGTGCATTGGAGAGAATACTGGAGAATTCTGCGGACAAAGACGAAAAAGCATCCGGTACAGGTATTTCCGAAGAGATTTCAGGTGATTTGCTTGCACTCAGTTCGGAAATTGAAAATACAACCAGGGTATTTGAGAGTTTTACCAAGGCTATAAGGGAAGCCGCCGACACTTCGGAAAATATTGCGGCTTCAGCACTTGATATTGTCAGGTCGGTACAGTTTATAAGCAAGAAAACGTCGCAGGGTGTTTCAACGGTCAAGGAAATCCAGTTACGGGCGGAAAGCCTTAAACAACAGGTATATGAAGCCCTGGGAAAAGCGCGGACGGTTTTTGATGCGACAAAGGGAGACCTTGAAACGGCAATAGAAAACTCCAAGGTCGTTGAGCAAATATCAGTTCTTACCGAATCCATTATCCAGATAACCACGCAGACAAATCTTCTTGCACTGAATGCAACCATAGAAGCAGCAAGGGCTGGAGAAGCAGGAAAAGGGTTCTCTGTTGTGGCGGATGAAATAAGAAAACTGGCAGAGCAATCCAAGAATATTGTCTCCAAGATTCAGAAATTTACGGTTCAGGTTGAAGAATCGGTTGTTCATCTCGCGGAAAGCTCGAACAGATTGCTCGAATTCATGTCCACCGATGTTAACAACAACTACATGGCAACCCTGGAAATAGCAAACAAGTATAACGATGACGCATCGTTCGTAAATGATATGGTTTCGGAGTTCAACGCAACTTCAAGTGAACTTCTTACAACCGTAAGCAATGTGTTGAATGACATTGACAATATTTCGCAGTCTTCAAGCGATGGCGCCGACATTGCGCTTAAAATTAAAGGAACCTTGACCCGCGTATACGACGAGTTTAAAAAGGTTCTCGAGAAACTTGATATTCAAAGCAGTATATAGCGGAAATACATTTATTGGGGGTGTGCACTTTGGGTGAAAACAGAGTATGGGAATTGAAAAAGTACGATGTTCCCGGCAGAAAAGTGGTTATGACCGAGGGGATCGGTCTGGTTAACGTGGAAGGGGTCCGCGAAATTACCAGCTATGTTGTCGTAAAGGGCAAAAGTTTCGGCGGCAAATGGGGTTATATTCCGATAATCGAAAAGATGGATCCCATTCTTGACCCAGAAACGCAGCAGGAGTTTGCAAAAATGCATAAAAGCTGCGAAGAGGCCGGATGTGTGGCATTTGCATTTGTTGCGGGAGGAATGGCGGCCATAAAGGTCCAGGCAAAACGCCATCAGCAAGCGTCCCACACAGGTCTTGTAACGGAATATTTCCGGACGAAAGAAGAAGCCCTTGACTGGCTTAAGGAGGAATTCGGATTATAGAGCAATACCCTGTGGTTTTCTGATCAAAATATCAGGGCTACCTTAAAATATCATTAAGGTATCCCCTGAGTGATTTGACTTGTTTAACGGCAATCATGCCGGTTCCCGGTCTTCGGCCGTTACTCCCGGTTCATCTTCAGCTTCTGCTCCGGGTTCGGCGCTGACCACTTTGGCAACAACCGCATCCTCCCTTGAAAGGAGTCTGATGCCTTCGGGCAGGACTACATCGCCCATTGTTATTTCACTGCCGTCCTGCATTTCTGAAACATCAATTTCAATAACCTCCGGCAGATCCTTTAATAATCCCTGGATTTCTGCCTCGTCCTCTATTATATTCAGGACAAGCCTGTTTCCGGCTAGTTTTTCCCTTCCGATAAACCTGAAAGGTACCGTTACCTTGACCGGACTGTCTTCGGAGGAGGCGTAAAAATCAATATGTATGGGATTATTGCCTGTAATTCCGTATTGTACCTGCTTCACCACGCAAAGAAGCTCCCTGTCGTTTATCTTTACTTTTGTCTTTGAACCCGTTGAATGGTTTTTAAGAAACCTGTTTATCACCCGGCCTTCGAACTGAACGTTCAGGTTACGCTCAACACCCGGCCCGTAGATATTGCCGGGAACATAACCATCCCTTCTGATCTTACTGGTCTTTTCTTTCCTTTCTTCAGCAACAATTACGTTACTCATGGAAATACCCCCTTCTGTTAATTTACATCTTCATTAAAGCATTTTATTCTGCTTCCCGGTCATAAACCCCGGATATTCTCAGGTATGACATGACATATGAAATCAGGCTTTCAGCCCCCATATTAAGGTTAACCCCGTGCTCGGTAAGGCCGTCGAAACAGGCACCGCTTTCCCTGTCGATGAGGCAGATGCCCTTGGAATTAACACCCTCAAACCAGGCATGGCACATTTTTGCCTTCTGTAAATACTCCCTGTTCCCTGTTACTTCATAAGCATCGAGATAAGTTAAAACCATTTCGCAGGCTTCAACGGCCTGTTCGTCATACTCAGCCGGTTCACCGCCTTTCAAAAGCCAGCCGTTGCACCCTACAGGCTTGAAATATCCATGCCGGAAAGTAATTCCTTCAAGAAAGCCCAGCGATTCAACGGCGATGTCCAGGAACCTCTGTTCACCGGCGGCCCTGTAAGCCAATATCAGTGACCACGGAAGGATGCTGTTGCAATATGTCACAACATCCTCGAACCACTTCCACTCCCCGTCCCTGCATGTTTCATACTGGCTGCACAACGACCGGGCAAGTTCGTATGAAAGCCTTCCGGCATGTTCATCTTCCAGCCGGGTAAGACCTATTATGGTATATGCCTTTGCCCTGGGTGATTTAAGCGAGGCTGCGTGCGGCATCGCCTTGTTAAGAATATGCATAAGCCCCTGTTTCAGTCCCTGCGGGGTGTGTTCACCCGAAAGGGCATAACATATGGCCCAGATGCATCTGCCAAAACAATCCTCCGACCCTTCCTCATCCAGCCATTTTCTGTTATAGCTCAGAAAATTCCTGAACTTGCCGTTATTGTTCTGCGCATTCAGTATGAACGAAGAATATTTATAAACCAGATTAAGATGCTTGCTGTTGCCGTACCGTTCGTACAGCATCAATGCCATTATTAAGGCCCTGGCGTTGTCATCGGTGGTATAACCGTATACGGGATCAGGAACCGAAAACCTTGTGTGCTGCAGCATGCCGGTATCATCAGTAAGCCGGAAGATGTGGGTGTCCTTCAGAACTGTATTGAAAGCAACTCTTCCCATCAAACCACCACGATGTCACGGAGTTTTTCCTTTTCAAGCGTATTAACAAAGAGCCTTGCATACTGGTTTGCAATGTTACCCCACATCATTGTCATGCCGACACTCAGTGTACGCTTTTCCATTTCCTTTTTGACGCCGGGGTTGTCCAGCACATACAGAATTTTTTCTGCCAGTGAACCGGCATCCCTGAAATCGGCCAGCAAACCTCTGCCATCAGCAAGCATTTCCCTGGCATAACTGTACGGAGTGGATACAATAACCCTTCCATAGCCGACAGCATACGCAAGGGTTCCGCTCACGGCCTGGTCCTTCCCGGGATACGGTGTCATAAAAATATCCGACATCTGAAGGAAAGTTATAATTTCTTCCTTTGTAAGATATTTGTCTACAAAAACCACGTGATCCTTAATTCCAAGTTCATGAACCAGTCCGATCAGTTTTTCCCTGTAGGCCTCCCCCTGTTCTTTTTTTACAATGGGATGGGTCTGGCCGAGGATGAGGTAGACAATATCCTTATGCTTTTTAACTGCCTGCGCAATGGCTTCAATTCCGTATTCCAGTCCCTTTCCCGGGCTTAACAGCCCGAAAGTGCTGATAACGCTGCGCCCGGCAAACCCATGTTTTTCCTTCAGTTTTTCCCTCGGCTCGGTAACCCTGTACGGTACGCCATGATGTATGACCTCGGTTTTTGAAGGAGATACATCATAAACGTCTTCAAGAACAGGTATCGTGTTTTTTGCCATTGTAACAACACGTGCACTTTTTTCACAGACGAGTTTAAGCACTTCCCTTTGCTTTTCCGAGGGTTCGGGAAGAACGGTATGCAGTGTTGCAATAAACGGAATCCGCAGGTTATCGATAAGGTCAGCAATATATTCCCCCGCTTCCCCTCCGAATATGCCGTACTCGTGCTCTATTACAAGAAGATCAATGCCTGACTTATTAATTGCTTCTACAGTTTTTGCATAGCTTTCCCTGTCATGCTGCCAAAGTTCGGCCATTACCCTTGAACCGTAAATGTAATTGTCGTTGCTCACTGCTATGACCCTCGGTTTATTTATAAGGCTGACATGGTCAAGCTCCCGTGCCAGATCCTGCGTAAAAGTGGCTATACCGCACTCTCTCGGAGGATATGTACTTAAAAAGGCTATGCTCGGTTTTTTACCTGAACTCATTTATCAAACCCTCCTTTTCGTATCAGCATATTTTTTATACATTCATATTGCCATTACATAACTTGTATCCTCTGTCACGACAGTATTTTGCTGATCGGTGTTTCTGTCCACGCGGCAGTTGGACATTACCACCGAGTTGACAACCGAAGCCCCTCCTCCGACATGGGCGTTGTTCCAGACTATGCTTTCAACAACCTTTGCGTCGGTGTCAACTTTTGAGTCGCTGAACAAAACAGTATTCGGACCTATATAGGCAAATGACGAGATCTCTGCGTTGTCTCCTATATAAACAGGTTCCTTTATTTTTGCATAACGGCTTATTTTTGCCTTTTTGCTGATATATTGAGTGTTCTCGTTAAAATCGTGTTCCCTTATTTTAACCAGGCCATTAAGGATATCCTTGTGAGCTTTAAGGTACTTGGCTGGCGTACCCAGGTCAAGCCAGTATGAACAACGGTCGAAGATTGCCATTTTGTATCCCTTCTGAAGAAGCATCGGGTAAGTTTCACGCTCGATGGACACAGCTCTTCCCGGTGGAATTTCATTTAAAAGCTCGGGTTCAAAAATATACACGCCTGCATTAATAAGATTTGAGTCTGTTTCATGGGGCCTTGGTTTTTCCCTGAATGCGGTGATAAACCCGTCCCTGTCATGTTCTATAACCCCGTATGCCGATGGATTATCAACATGGGTCACCGCTATTGTTGCAAGTGCTCCCGCTTTTTTGTGGAAATTTATCATTTCCGATAAGTCAAAATCGCATAAAATATCCGCATTGAAAACAAGAAAGGTATCGCTGAAGAAACGTTCGGCGTTTTTAATCGCGCCTGCAGTGCCCAAAGGTTCGTCTTCGCATATATAGCTGATTTTTACACCGAACCTTTTTCCGTCACCGAAATGATTAATAATCTTGTCGGGTTTGTAGCATGTACTTAATATGATTTCATTAATGCCGAACCTTTTAAGGTTTTCTATATTTCTTTCAAGAAGAGGCTTACCAATAATCGGTACCATTGGTTTTGGCAAGTTGTTTGTAATTGGTTTCAGCCGAGTACCAAGCCCACCTGCTAAAAACAATGCCTTCATATGAGACCTCCTTTATTTGATTATTGATTTTTTTTCGTTAAATCCACCTGCCCTGTCAAAAAATTCGCAGCAAAATACTGTGTTCTGAAAATTAATGCATTAGAACTCAGTAATACTCACGCACCGGAAGAGTACAATGCCGGTGGCAATAAACATATAATAAATTGGTTCAGTATAAATTGGTTCAGGGAAAATTTACGTCCTTTGTTAGCACTCGATAAGGATGAATGCTGTTAATTTTATATTATAGTACATTAATTTTTCTGTCAAGCCATGCAGTTAAAATAATTAAATAATTACATTTCATTCCATGATAAATTATGGTAAAATATTTCCCGGCGGTTGTAAGTCAGTGTAATTTTTTACGTGAAACAAAACGTTTATACATCCTGGTTGACACTATATGTTGTGTATGATAACATTGTAAATATCTACATGTTGTAATTACAGGCACTGTTCAGAGGTATCAACTTCCTTTTATTATCTGAAAAACTCTGTTTGAAAAGGGTGAAAAACAAATGATCACAAAGATTAAAAAGAGGGATGGAAGGGAAGTACCATTCAATGTTGAAAAGATAACCAATGCCATATTCAAGGCAATCAGGGCTACGGGAGAGGAAAACTACGAGCTGGCCATGGCCCTTGCCGAAAAGGTAGTCAAAAAACTGCATGAAAATCCAGGCAATGAAATTCCGGATGTTGAAGAAATCCAGGATATTGTTGAAAAGGTTCTGATTGAAGAGGGTCATGCCAATACAGCAAAGGCGTACATACTGTACAGGGCTGAAAGGACACGCATCAGGGAAATGAATACCCGGTTAATGAGAATATACGAAGGATTAACCTTCAGGGAAGCCAAGGATAACGATCTAAAGCGGGAAAATGCCAACATAGACGGCGACACTGCAATGGGGACGATGCTCAAATATGGTTCTGAAGGCGCAAAGCAGTTCAGTGAAATGTTCATACTGAAGCCTGAACATGCTAAGGCTCACAGGGACGGAGATATTCACATACATGATTTGGATTTCCTTACACTGACCACAACCTGCTGTCAGATTGATATAATAAAACTCTTTAAAAACGGATTCAGTACAGGGCACGGGCATCTCAGGGAACCAAACGACATCCGGAGCTATTCTGCCCTGGCATGCATAGCCATCCAGTCGAATCAGAACGATCAGCACGGAGGCCAAAGCATACCGAATTTCGATTACGGAATGGCTTTAGGGGTTGCAAAAACCTATGCAAAACTTTACAGGCAGAACCTGGCCAAAGCGCTGGAACTGCTGTCGGATTTGGAGGATTCGATAACGCTTGTCAACACTATTTCAAAAAAGATAGCCGACGAGCATAATGTTTATCCTTCGCTTGTTCCGGATGAAAAATATGTAAGCCTTGAGAAAGAGCAGCTTATGGAAGTCATACCCGATGCCGCGGTTATCGAAAAAGCACAGGCTTTTGCAGCGAAGAAGGCGTACGCTGAAACCGACAGGAATACATACCAGGCCATGGAGGCTTTCATTCACAATATGAATACAATGCACAGCAGAGCAGGAGCACAGGTGCCTTTCAGTACCATCAACTACGGTACCGATACCTCCCCCGAAGGAAGGATGGTCATCAAAAATATCCTGCTTGCCACCGAAGCGGGCCTTGGGAATGGAGAAATACCCATATTTCCCGTTCATATATTCAAGGTCAAGGAAGGGATAAACTTTAATTCCGATGATCCGAACTATGATATGTTTAAATTGGCTTTAAGAGTCAGCGCAAAGAGACTTTACCCGAACTTTGCCTTCCTGGATGCTCCTTTCAACATTAAGTATTATAAGCCCGGGCATCCTGAAACCGAAATAGCCTATATGGGCTGCAGAACCAGGGTTATAGGAAATGTGTACGACCCTTCAAGGGAGATAATATACGGCAGGGGAAACCTGAGCTTCACCACGATAAATCTTCCAAGGATTGCGTTGAGAAGCAACGGGGATGTCAACAAGTTCTTTGAAGAACTGGATAAAATGATAGACCTGGTAATTGAACAGCTTTTGGAGAGGTTCGAGATCCAAGCACGGAAAAAGGTTAAGAATTTTCCGTTCCTGATGGGCCAGGGAATCTGGATTGATTCTGACAAGCTCGGATGGGAGGATGAAATCAGAGAGGTTCTGAAGCAAGGAACCCTCACAACAGGGTTTATCGGCCTGGCCGAATGCCTGAAGGCATTAACCGGGAAACACCACGGTGAATGTGAGGAATCACAGATGCTTGGCCTTGAAATAGTCGGGCACATGCGAAAACGTATGGACGAGGCAAGCAGCAGGTACAATATGAATTTCACCCTTATAGCAACACCGGCGGAAGGCCTGGCAGGAAGATTTGTCAACATTGACAGGGAAATTTTCGGCTCCATTGAAGGTGTTACCGACAGGGAGTATTATACCAACAGTTTTCATGTCCCGGTGTATTTTGAGATAAATGCATTTGACAAGATAATGATAGAAGCGCCATACCATGAACTGACCAACGCCGGGCATATCACTTACGTGGAGGTGGACGGGGATCCTTCGCAGAACCTGAAGGCTTTTGAAAAAATTATAAGGGTTATGAAAGGTGCCGGCATCGGCTACGGCTCAATCAATCACCCGGTGGACAGGGATCCGGTATGCGGATACACCGGTATTATCGGGGATAAATGCCCTTCATGCGGCAGGGAGGAAGGAGATATCAAGTTTGAAAGGATAAGACGCATTACAGGATATCTTGTCGGGACTCTTGACAGGTTTAATGATGCCAAGAGGGCAGAGGTACGTGACAGGGTAAAACACTTGTCTTTCAAAAGATAAAGCATCAGGTGGTATAAAATGAATACATACATAAGAATAGCAGGAATAATCAGGGAATCATTGGTGGACGGTCCGGGGATACGAATGGTGGTATTTGCGCAGGGCTGCAGGCACAGGTGCCCCGGCTGCCACAACCCGCAGACCCACTCTTTTGATGGCGGAGAACTTGTATCGATTAATTCAATAATAGAGCAGGCGAAAAAAAATCCGCTGCTGGACGGTATCACGTTCAGCGGCGGAGAGCCTTTCGAACAGGCCGAGGCATTTACCGAACTTGCCCGGGAAGCAAAAAAACTGTGTCTTGATATAATGACTTATACGGGCTACACCTATGAGCAAATTATCGAGAATTCATCGAAACACAGGGGATGGAGCACTTTGCTGGATGAAACCGATATCCTTGTGGACGGCAGGTATGAACAGGATAAAAGGAACCTGCTCCTGAGGTTCAGGGGTTCGGAAAACCAGAGAATTATTGATGTAAACAAGTCAAGGGCAGAAAACAAAATAGTGGTTATTGAATAAATGCAGAATAAAAGAAACGTTTTTTGCTGCCCTGAAGCCAGGGAATTTGAATTATCAAAACATGGAAGTTAATGTATAAATTCTGATGGTAATAAAAAGCCATTGCTAAAGATTTCATTGCTATAATACAGCGACTGTGTTTCTATTTATATGGTAAACTTTTAAGCAAAAACCTGGTTGAAATGAGGCGCAGCGATGATTTCAAAGTAATCTCAGGTTAACGGACAATATGCGGAACAGGTCTGGTTTCATTCAGGCTTTGTTTTGTTGCCGGAATTGGGATTGCTTAACCAAATGGGTCTGTTATGTCATCGATTGCGCTATAATTATGTCAAGGTAAAGCGTAACTGTTGTATGAATTAACCGTGCAATTAAGCAACTCCATTTTCGGCGGTGAACCATCGTCAAAATGGAGTTTTTGCATTTAATATATTATCAGAATAAAAATAAAGGCTTAATAAAATTTATGACCATGGATGCCACAATTTGATGTTTTTACGAAGAATTCATTATGACAGGAGGATTTGCATGAAAAAGAAAATTAATAACAGGAGATACCGGATGCTTATTGATTTTACCGCTGTCCACAGCTTTCTTGCCGATATTTATACTCCAACCACACTGAACAGTTACCTGCTGCCCCAGTTTTTTGAGTATGCACATACCCATCCGGCCTTCAATCACAAGATTACGCACCGCTTCGGACTTTGGGAGGATGGAGGAAAACTTGTCGGAATAGCATGCTATGAAATGGATATTGGCGAAAGTTTTCTCGTGACCGACCGGGACCATACATATCTCTTGCCTGAAATGCTTGAGTATGCAGAAAAAGAACTGTCTGCTGTTGATAACGGCAGGCATGCTCTTTCTGTATGGGTCACGGACAGGGAAAAAGATAAAATTGAGCTGTTGGAGCAAAGCGGGTATACAAGGGTGCATACGGAACCTGTCCGTATATTTCCTTATGACAGGCCGTTCATTGACGCAAGGCTCCCTGACGGTTACTCAATAATCTCGCTGGAAGATGAAAATGATTACAGGAAAATTAATAATTGCCTCTGGAAAGGATTTAATCATGGTGATAATCCCGACGATGATATTGACTGCAGAATACATATGCAAAGCGGACCAAACTTCAGAAAGGATCTGACAACGGTAATAAAGGCTCCGGATGGAGAATATGCCTGCTTTGCAGGTATGTGGTTTGATGAAAAAAGCAAGTACGCATACCTGGAACCGCTCGCGACAGTTCCGGAACACAGGAGAAAAGGGCTTGCCACAATTGCTCTTAACGAAGGGATGAAGAAAACAAAAGCACTCGGTGCAACATATTGCTTTGGCGGTGTACATGACTTTTATACCGCTGTTGGTTTTGAAACAATCTGCCACAGGGAAATGTGGAAAAAGGAGTGGTAACGGGACTATAAATTACCCGTCGGGATTAAACTATTTGAAATCAGGCATTGATAAAACAGAAAGCAGGTGTATAAAATGAATAAACCGGGAAATATTGCCGCAGGGTACCGCCCATGCGGTGAAGGTTCAGGAATATACGAGTCCCGCTCGGAAAAACAACCCTTGCTTGAGAAAATGAGCGATTTTTTTTCCACCCGCGTTGACGGCTATGATGAACACATGCTTAATGAAGTTGAGGGCTGCAGAGAGGGATATATCAAGATGGCCGAACTAATACCCGAAGGCACCGAATCAATTCTTGACCTCGGCTGCGGAACAGGACTTGAACTTGATGCTATATTCAGAAAGCTGCCCGATGTATCGGTGACGGGTATTGATTTGACCCGGGCAATGCTGGATAAGCTCAGGGAAAAATATCCTGACAAAAATATCAGGCTGATCTGCGGGGATTTCTTTAATGTTCATCTTGGTGAAAACATGTTTGATGCGGCAATTTCCTTCCAGGCTATGCATCATTTTACCCATGCCGAAAAAGTCAGACTGTATGCAAAAATAGACAAGGCACTGAAACCAAGTGGAGTATATATAGAATGCGATTACATGGTTACCGAGCAGTCGGCGGAGGATGAACTGTTTGCCGAAAGCGAGAGGCTCAGGCGTGAAATTAATGCACCCGAAGGCGAGTATTATCACTTTGATACCCCGTGTACCGTTGAGAACCAGGCAAAGATGCTGAAAGAGGCTGGTTTTTCATCTGCCGGCATGGTCTGGCGGATGGGAAATACAACAATAATAATTGCCCAGAAGCAGCCCGAACCTGATGGATTTTAAGCTGATACCAACATTCCTGCCATATGCCTGAACGGATTGCAGACAGCAGAAAACATACCTTTGGCAGATTTGGATGAAACTTGTCGGATTTTGTACATTAAAACACAATATACATTAATTGACAAAATAATTAAAATAAAGTAAAATGTAGCCATAGTATTGTCTGACAATATTATGGCTATTTATTTAAAAAATACTGAAATTTTAGATAATAAGAACAGAATCTGCAATCCGGACAATAAAATATATCCGCACAGATGCTTTATTCTATGAGCTGTCAGGTATGCTTATTATATTTATTGTTAACGGCATGTATATTAAGGGGAAGTGAGGTGATAGTATGTTGAATGATGAAAAGCTGTATGCTCAGTTTGAAATCCTCGACGAAGAAGAAGCCAATACCGAAGATATGGGATTGGGTATAGTAGGCTGCTGTATTTCTTCCTGCTGATAACAGAATAATAACTGCTGGTTAAAATAATAACATATGTATTTCTTTCCGTTTCAGACTGAAAAAATAAAAATATGCATGCTGTTAACATAGAGCAATAAACAGGGGAAACTCCTGAAGGATTGTTATTTAAGAATTTATATTCCTACGCAATAATGGATCCTGCAGTAATCCTTTGGGAGTATTCCTGTAAATGGGCCGGTCAAAAAAGCAATCAGGATCTTTTGCCTCAGGTATTAAACAGGGAATGTTTATCTTAAGAGAGCGTTTCCCGGCAATATCATATTTAAATATTTTAATTATGAGGTAACGGTTATGAAAATTTTATTTATTGCTTTTATTACCCGCAATACTCCGACTGAAGAACTGGGTATTGCATATATATCATCATACCTGGAATCAAAGGGTTTTCCGAATGATATTTATTACATAACCGATTTTACAGACAGGGATCTTAAGACAATTGTCAGTTATTCCCCGGATATCATTGCCGTGAATGTTTACAGCTCATTAAGCGATAAGGTATTTAAAATGATTGATAAAATAAAGCAGGAGTTAATGAATGTTTTAGTGGTCGCAGGCGGGTATCATACATTAATCGGTCCGGAACGGATTCTGAACAATACATGTATTGATGTCGTCATAAAGGGTGAAGGCGAAGAAACATTTTATGAAATGATAAAAAGCATCCGGGAAGGAAAGAGTTTGGCAGGAATAAAGGGCTTATCCTTCAGGGATGGGGATAAAATAACAGAGAATCCGGACAGGGATCAGGCAGTTGACTTATCAGCACTCCCCTTTCCCAGGAGAGATTTTCTGAACAAGGTAGATTTCAGGTATCTGACCATATCCACAAGCAGGGGATGTTATCACAATTGCTCATTTTGCGTTTCGAGGGCACATTGGGGGAAATGTGTCAGAACCAGGAATGCTGATAATGTTATTGAAGAAATAGTGTACCTGACACAAAGATACGGAAGGAACAGGTTCATGTTCCTGGATGCTTCATTTGAGAATACAGGTATCAATAAGGAAAGGATACTGGACCTGGCCGAGAGAATTATTGACAGGAACATTAAAATATCATATCTTGCGAACATGCGCTGCGACTTTCATAAAAACCTGTCCATTGACGAGCTCAGGCTGCTGAAAAGGTCCGGACTTGATTGTGTTTTGCTCGGCGTGGAATCAGGCAATGAAGCCGATTTAAAACTGTTCAACAAGGCGCTGAAACTGGAAGACAACATTAAAGCAATTCAGATACTTGACGAGGAAGACATTGCACCTACATATGGTTTTATAAACTACACACCTTTTTCCACTATTGAGGGTCTTGCTCAAAACAATGAGTTCATAAGCAAATACCTGTATAAAAATGTGTTCCTGCAAGTGCACAGGCTTGTTCTGTACCCGAAATTGCCATTACTGAAACTGGTTGAAAGGGAAAACCTTCTGGCAGGATGGTCGGATACGGAAGGGGAATACAGTTACCGTTTCAGGGATGAACGGGTGGCAAAGCTTTATATTCTTCACAGGGCTCTGCGCTCAAAAGTATTGCTGAAAAATTATCCTTTCATGAGGTTATATGTGGATGAAGCAAACATCCTGGACAAACGGATAAAGAGGTTTATACCAAATCTGAACGAAGAAGCCCTGTCCAGGATAGATGAGTTCAAAAGAAGTAACATGGCCGCTTTAATGGAGTATAACACCCGTTATAAATTATTATACGATAAGCTCATACAGCTTTCGCTGGCAGGTGCCGATGAAGCAGGCGCGGACATGGTTGGGGATTACAGGGATATGATGTCAAACCTGTATAAGGCTCTTATTGCAAACAGGTACAGCCTTTTGAGATACCTGTCAAAGGCGAGTATAGATGAAAAGCTGCTGAGTCAGGCAGTATAGGTGTGAAAGCTGCATTCGCACTGGTGAGGTGAAAATATGAGAAGTATCAAGTGGGAATTAACGAAAAAATGCAACCTGCGCTGCAGCCATTGTTATTATTACGACAGTAATCCATCGGATAAGGATATTGACCCTGAAACCGCAAAGAAGATAGTTGATAACCTGGCAAGACTGGATTATGAGAATATCATTTTAAGTGCCAAGGAACCTTTTCTTTATGATCATTTTTTTGAATTATTGTATTACATAAAAGAGAAAGGCCTGCACGTCAGCCTGAACACGAACGGAACGTCAATGAAAGAAGAAGATATCAGAAGGCTCATCGGTGATAAGCTGGTCGGAATTTTCACAATCGGGCTGGATGGTATCTGTGAGGAATCGAATTCCTTTCTGCGCGGGAAAGGCTCGTTCTATAAAAGCCTTAACACAATAGAAACAATCAACAGGATAAGGGGCAGGAAGAAAAGGCCTAAAATCTCGGTAAACTATACATTCAATAACAGGAATATCGGAGAGGTAACAGATGTAATACCGTTTTTCGCCGAAAAGAGAATAGATATTCTGAATGTGTCTTATGTTTCGTCGGTAGGAAATGCCGAAAAAAATGATACGAACAGTAAACTTACCAACCTGATGGATGTTTACGAAACAATCGCCGAAAAATACAAGGAATACGGCATACCGTTCCATCTCAACCTGATAGGCTGTCCCCCGTTCCTTTTATCCTATTATAATTTAAAATACGGCCTGAGGTTCAGGATACGATACGGTGTATGTACCCTTGGGGATCATGGTTTCTTTATTGATTCGCAGGGAATCGCACATGGATGCGAGATGCTGTCAAACTATGACAAGCAGGAGGATTTTGTCACAAAGGGCCCGAAAGTGGATATTACGCAGCTTGAAACAGACTATATCTTCAGCAGTGAACAGCTCAGGTTTATGAAATCACTGAAAGATGTAAAGTATGAGTACTGCAAGGACTGTGAACTGCAAGACCTTTGCAAACCCTGCCCAATCGTCCCCAAGAAATCAATTCAGAGGCCTTTCCTGATATCATGCTACGAATCGAAGGAAAAACTCATGAAAGAGAGAGAAGCGTTTATTAACAGTATAAATGACGACTCTAAGACAGAGTTCTACAGGGATATAAAACATGAACCCGGGGACTGTGCACTGACGCTTACGGTAATCAGCCACAGGGGAATAAGCAAAGTCAAGTATAAACTGAGCAAAACCGATGAGTTGATATACCATAGCTTGATGCAGTCCAATACCGTTTCGGATGCGGTTAAGAATGTCAAAAAGCAGATTAATGAAGATGAACAGGTTATAAAGAGCAAACTTTGCCGATTCCTTCTGTTTTTTGCAGAAAGGGGATACCTGAGGCTGACAAAGCCGGATGACATGCAAAGCAGACATGAACGTACCGAAGCCATGGAGGGATATTTATGTTGAGCGTGGAAACCATTGAAAAGAAGGTAGTTGAGATAGTCAGCAAATATCTGCCCGATAAAAGCCCGGACAGGCTGTATTCAGAGGAATATGAACTGGATTCGTTATCCCTTGTTAATTTCGTAATTGAACTGGAGGATGCTTTTGAAATAGATATTGACGATGAGTTAATACAAAGCGATCACTTCAGGAATACCAAAAATGTTGTCAGTTATATCGGGTCTTTCTTTAAAGAAGAGACAAAAATGATTTCCGGGTGATGAAATAAAAAATCGGGGAGAGTTCCTTGTATGAACAGTATGTCCTGTTATGAAAGTATGGATTATATACTGAAAAAATACCCCAAGGCATATTCCCAGGTATCGGTATACCATGAGGAAAACATGTATATCATGTGGTCGGATACCGGTAAAAGTACAAAGCATTCGATTACGGACAGTGTAAATTACTACGCATATAACGGCATTTGGGAGAATTACAATTTTTCCGATTTGGAGGACCTTAACCTGTACCTGAAGAGAAACCGGAATACAGGAAAAGAGGGCTCCTTTCAGTCGTATGACAAAAACCTCAGGGAAGAGAATTTGCTAAAGCATTTCAATATGAGCGATGTCAGGGCCGAAACCTGCCGTTTATTTGATTATCTTATTGAAGAGTTTAACGATGACGAGCTGAAGCTGTCTTTTTCGGCTAAGGCAAAGAACATTTCAGAGCTTACGCTTAACAGTGAAAACAGCTTAAAGCATAACAGGTATTTTGATATTTCTGCCGCTGCCCAGGTAACATATAACCAGGTAAAATCCATGCTGCTTTTTTACAGGCAAAACGGCTTGTTGTCCTTCGATGAAGTGTATGACAGCATAAACAGGCATGCACAATATCTGAAAAAGTGTTCGGGCCAGGTCTCCTGCGACAGCGCAGCCATGGTTTTTGATGAAGAGCTCAGCGCATTTTTCTTCCATGAAGTTGTGGGGCATCTTATGGAGGCAGAGCTAAGCGATTTAAACAACAACACCTTTTATAACTACCTGGGCCGGAAGTTATCGGTTCCGCAGCTGAGCATATACGACAACGGCAATTTCAGTCCGCACGGAATGGCGATGGTTTTTGATGATGAAGGTATAAAATATCGGAATACTGAATTGATAAGCAACGGTACAATAAACAGGATGCTTTTCTCCCGGAACTGCAGCATGCAGATAGATGAACAGCCTACAGGCAATGGAAGAAGAAGTTCGTTTTACAACAGGCCGAGAACCCGTATGACAAATATCGTGGTTTCTGAAGGCGATACCGATATACATGACCTTATAGCCGGCATTGAAAACGGATTCTTCTGCGTCGGCTGCAACTCCGCCTCATCGTCGCTGCAGATGTTCAGCCTGTTCCCCAGGGAAGTATACCTGGTTGAAAACGGCAGGATAACAGAACCCCTGCTGCCGGTCGCTGTTCGGGGGAACCCTGTTGATGCCCTTGATTCCATAATCGGGATCGGCAATAAAAGCAGGACATACAATGTTTTTTGCAGAAAGTATGCCGAACAGCCGCTGTACATGACGGCAGCATCACCGGCGGTTGCACTGCGGAATTTGAACATAAGGAGATTATATTGATATGAATGCAAGGCATATTGATGAGCTGCATGTTGCCGAAAGCAGTTTTGAAAACTGGATAATGCATGAGGGGACACCCCGCGTGTCCGACTGCATATGTGAAAAAAGATACGGAGCCAAGATAGCAAAAGGGAATAAATATTCTTTTGTGACAAGCAACAGAAAGGAGAACCTGTACAAGCTCCTTGACTATATTGAGCCCGATGATTATTGTTACGATTATTATACGAATACCGGGTCCGTTACCGGGGAAAAAGTTGATTTCTGCGACAAAAGGATTGAAGCGTTAACCGATACCGGTATTGAAGATATATTTCTTAAAATCAACAGTAAACTGAGCAATATGGATCCGAATAAATTTATTGTTCAAATCAGCAGGCAGGTATTGAAATATTCCGGGTACCTGGACCGATGCGAACCGCTGTCCTATAAAAAAGCATCCCTGAGCATGACTGTTGAGGAGATCTCGGAAGGAAGCGACCAGAAAAGAAGGGTGAAGGCAAAAAAAACGGTAGGGGATATGGACCTGCTTGATTATGCCTGTGCCGGCCTGGCAGAATCAATACGGCTTAAAAAGTCACGGGTGTGCAGCAGAAATGTTAAGGGAAGATACAGTATTGTTTTTTCCCCCGAGGTTTCATACCAGCTTATTAAAAAAGTTCTGGATGAATTAAAGTTAAGCAGTATCCGCAACGAGGATTCGCCGTACTACAACGCCCTTGATAAGCAGGTATTCAGTTCCGGCATATTTATATACGACATGCCCCTTTTGATGAAATCCCTCGGAAGTTACAGTTTCGACTACGAATTCATTACCCCGAAGAGTGTTTACAATGTCATAAAAAAAGGCATATTAACCGAGCCGATATCAAATGCCAAAACGGCATATGAATCCGGGGTCAGGTCCACCGGGCATGCACAGGAAGGGATTTCAGGAGAATCGGTAATCAAATACAGCAATATAATCATGGATTTGGGTACGTACACCGTTCTTAATTATGACAGCGAAAAGTACGTAATTGTCAATGAGGTCAGCCATCTTCAGGTTACCGATTACAGGAAGATGGAGCTGAAAATGATGCTGAGGATATGCACCGTGGTTGAAAACGATTCAGAAAGCATATACATAAATATTCCATGCACAATAAACCTTATTGATTTTGCGAAAAGTATTGTACCTTTAAGTTCCTTTTCCATCGTTAAGGGAGTTAAGTTTCCGTTCACAATGCTGGACCGCAGGCTGGAGTTCTCATCTTCGGGAGGAGAGGTGGCAATATGAAAACGAGGATAAAGATAATAAACAATGACAATAAACTTATACTGTTCAACATCCTTACATTTGAAATCCTGGTTCTGTCCGGAAACGAAATAATCAGGGACTTGATAGAGAATCATGACATAGAGGAGATAAAAAGGTATTCGCAGAACCCTGTCATTAAGAGAATAGTTGATTTCTACAACGAGAATGTCAGCGAAGAACAGCTGAAGCACAACAGGACGGAAAAATCATTGTATGAAATATCCTTTCCCACCGTTCACAAATGCAACATGGCCTGCAAATATTGCTTTGCAAAGTCCGGGGATAATTTCTCATACAAGGAAAGAATAAATTACCACACAATAAAAAAGGCGATGGATTACCTTGTATATGACTTCGGAAAGGATGCTGACAGGTACAAGGTAAGTTTCGTAAGCGGGGGCGAGCCTTTTCTTGAACTTGCGCAAATCAGGAACAGTTTTGATATAATCAATGATTTATCGTTAAAGATCAATAAACAGATTGAGGTATTCCTTTGCACGAACGGAACCATCTATGATGAGAGGGTGGAGCAGTTCCTGGTCCAGTATTCGCCGGCACTTGGAATAAGCATAGACGGAAATGAGCAAATGCATAATACTGCGCGCGTTTTCAGGAACGGTACCGGCTCATACCGGAAAGTAAAGGACACAATATCACGAATAAAAGGACATGGCAATATGTCCAAAAAAACAAGGGAAATATGGGCGTTAACGGTTTTACACAAAAAAAACCTGTCGGTTCCGGACATAATCGAAAACAACAAATCACTGGGCATAAAACATGCGCAGATAAAACTGGCAAGGCTGAACCGGCAGTCGGAACTGAAATTTGATCATGATGACTTATGCAAAATAAAGAAACAATACGGCGATTTGGTTGAACATTTGCTGAAAGAAGCATCTGACAATGATTTTTCAACAATAAACATGATCCTGAATAACACAGATTATTTCGGTAAAATAATAAGGCGGCTGATGCTGAAAATAAGGGTTTTATACCGCTGCAATGCGGCACGGACCAAGATTGCGGTAACTGCTACAGGGGAAATATACCCGTGTGACAGCTTTGTAGGTAATGAAGAGTTCAGGCTTGGATGTCTTGATACGGGAATAAATCCCGGTATTACCGAAAGGTTTGAATCAATGCCGGTGTTCAACAGGAGAAAATGCAGCACGTGCTGGGTCAGGTTTGTCTGCGGGGGAGACTGTTATTATAACTCCTATATAAACAATGGAGACATGTCAATACCCGAGGATTTCTTCTGCGATATCCAGGAATACCTGGTGGAATTGTCATTGGTTTACCTGGCGAAACTCAGGCTTTATCACAAACCTTACTATAACAGGCTTATGAAAAACATCAGCACCCACTCAAAACTAAGCGGGGTTTTGGTGGGTTAAGAAAGAGTAGATGTAACCTTCAAAAACATATAAAATAGAAATTGGAATAAAAAACAGATATTGAGGTAGCAAGGTATGAAAGGGATTTGGTTAAAGTGGATATTCAAACGAATAAAGGGATCATACAGGTACCTGGTAATTCTGATCTTTTCCGCATTATTGCTTTCAGTAACAAACATACTGTTTGCAGCGGTTTTAAAAGAGTTCGTTGATAATGCCATAGAGGGAACTGTGGAAAAAATATTCGTTCTGTTCATATACTCGGTTGTTATAATGCTGTTAACCGGTCTCTCCTACGTTTTGTCATCATACTCATCGAAAAAAATCCAGGCAGGAACAGAGTACAATCTTCGCAACGAAATGCTTTCTGCCATATTGCATGCTGATTACGCCGGTGTTGAGAAATACGGCAGCGGTGAACTTATGAATATGTTTACCGGCGATATCAGTGCTGTATCCACGTGCATACCGAATATTACATATAACGTAATCGGCCAGGTTTTGCAGGCAGTTTTTGCAGGTGCGGCCCTGTTCTTTCTGAGCTGGAAAATGGGATTAATCCTTTTCGTCTCAATACCTGTTCTGCTGATACTCGTTAACAGCCTGTCACCCAATATTCAGAAAATCAATGCGCAAATCAAGGAAAATGAAGACGGTATAATGTCCTTTATCCAGGAACGGTTCAGAAGAATACCGCTTATTAAGGCTTACAGGTACTATAAAAAACCTTTGGCCAAATTCAGCTCAATGCAGAAGAATAAAACAAGGAAATACACGAAATTAGGCCTCTGGGAGGGACTGGTGTATTTCGCAAACAACGTAATGAGCTCGGTTATATTCCTTATCTGTCTGGGGGTGGGCTCGTACTTCGCAATTAAAGGGGCATACTCGGTAGGGGCAATGCTTACAATGGTCCAGCTGCTGAACTATATTATCACACCGCTGAACATGGTTCCGCCGGCGATAAACAATATTAACAACTCGTTTGTATCGGCCGAAAGGCTTGATAAGGTCATAAGCCTTGAAAAAGAATCAGATACCGACCTGGTGACACGCAATGTGAGGATTAAGGAAATACATATTGATAATCTCAGTTTTTCATATGGAGAAAAAAAGGTATTCAGCAATCTCAGCTTCAGTTTCCCGGGCAACAGGATCATTGGAATAGTCGGAAAAAGCGGCCGGGGCAAGACAACATTGCTGAAACTGCTGCTTGGATTTTACATGCCTGATTCGGGAAGTATCAGTGTAATAACAGAAGATAACCAAACATATAATATCAGGGATGTAAGATCTGTACTCAGCTATGTTCCGAACAGCGATATACTTTTTTCGGATACAATAGCAGAAAACATTGCGATGAACGAAGAGGCGGACAGTTCAAGGCTTGCTGATGTATCTGCACAGGCGAATATCCTTGGTTTCATTGAAACGCTGCCCGATAAGTTCAATGCCGTGATCAGCGAATACGGAGGCAATTTATCAAGCGGGCAGGCCCAGCGCATAGGCATTGCCAGGGCAATTTACAATGAGTCGGCGCAGGTTATTTTGCTTGACGAGCCTACGGCAAACTTAGATGATGAGTCTGTGAATGTGCTTAAGCGGGAACTTAAAAACCTCTCAAGGAACAAGATGTGTATTGTGGTTTCCCATGATCACAGCCTTAAGGATGTATTCGACATGACACTGAACCTGGATGAAACAGGCTGAGTGCAGGCATTAAAAGCCGTTTCCTCCGAAATATGCACAAAAATGCAGGAAATCCTGCAAATTTAACTTGACAAGTACAGTTTGCCATGCAATAATATCCAAAATGGTGAGTATGCATAAGAGCCTGCGGCTCGAGCTGCATAGGGGCGATTAGGCCCTACACGTGGATTCAGACCCCACGGAGTCACTATAAAAAGGTGATTCCGCGGGGTTTTTAATATTTTTCCGAAGTAAATAAACAGATTATGGCGGAGGAGGATGGTTGTGAAAACTCTTGAAACAGAGCGTCTTATATTACGGCCTTTCGAGGAAACCGACTTCGAAGCTGTTCATTCTTACGCAAGCGATGCAGAGAATACCAGGTTCATGGAATGGGGACCAAATGACGAATCCGACACGAGAAACTTTATTGCCGAAGCCATAGCCCGGTCAAGGGAGAATCCGTGCAGAAATTACCAGTATGCTGCTGTGCTGAAATCAACACAAAAACTTATAGGTGCGTGCAACCTGATTCGCCGGGGAGATGATCAGGGCGAACTCGGATGGATTCTGCATAAGAATTACTGGAAACAGGGTTTTGGTACCGAAATGGGCAGACGCCTGCTGGAACTTGGGTTTGACGAACTGGGTCTGCGCAGGATTTTTGCCCGTTGTGATACCGAGAATTATGGTTCATACCGGGTTATGGAACGAATAGGCATGCGCAGGGAAGGATGTTTCGTTGAGGCAAGGCCTGCACATAAGCTATCTGACAAAAAGTACGGCGATGAATACTTATATGCCATCCTGAAAGATGAATGGGAGGTCCTCCGGGAAATTCAGTATTACAATTCCCTCCCCGTTGTTTTTGAAGACTTTGTTGATATACCGGGTTTAACCGATGGTGAGATAGAGCTTCACTGTGTTGCGAAAAATCCTGCCATTCCCGAAAAGAAGTGGGTTCCGGCTTATGTGTTTGAAATCCGACGCAACTGTATCCGTGCCGGTGAGATCAATTTCCGTGTAGGCTATACGGACGGCCTGTATTATGGCGGCCATATCGGTTACGGTGTCGACGAACCGCACCGGGGGCACGGATATGCAGAAAAGGCATGCAGGCTTCTTGCCCCGGTTATCCGTGCCCATGGAATGATAAAGGTATTGATTACAAACGACCCCGGGAATACAGCCTCAAGGCGCACATGCGAAAAGCTTGGCGCAAAATTTATCCGTAAAGCCCGTCTGCCCGAGTGGCACGATCTTTACAAGGAAGGCATGAGATTTGTGAATGTATTTGAATGGAATGTGGATAATGATTAAAAGCCACGGACCGTTATATGCAGTATAAAAATTAATTATATTAAATTGCATAATTTTAATGGAGGAGTCGGTTTATTTGATACTTTCAGGTCTTGAGATTAAAAAGCATATCGGCAGGGAGATAATTATAGAACCCTTCGATGAGAAATGCCTTAACCCGAACAGCTATAATCTGCGGCTGCATAATGAGCTCCTGGTCTATGAGGAAAATGTACTGGATATGAAAAAACCCAACAAAACCAGAAGAATAATCATCCCTGAAGACGGCCTCATACTGGAGCCCGGCATACTCTACCTCGGCAGGACATTGGAATATACAAAAACCGAAGGGTATGTTCCAATGCTTGAAGGACGATCTTCAGTGGGAAGGCTGGGCCTCTTCATACATGTGACTGCCGGATTCGGCGATGTTGGTTTCAGTGGTTACTGGACCCTTGAAATTCATTGTATTCAGCCCATACGAATCTATCCCGGGGTTGAAATCTGCCAGATATATTACCATACCATTGAAGGCGACTATGAAAAACTCTATAAGGGAAAGTATCAGAATAATGCAGGAATACAGCCGAGCATGATGTACAGGGATTTTGAAAAGTGAGTGGTGAATTATGCAAATAAGGGAAGTTACGAAACATGATCTTGACGGATTGCAGGAATTGTACCTGTACCTTCATGAAACCCGAAAGCAGCCTGAAACACCGGGCCTTTTATCACTCTGGAACGAAATAATTGCCGATGAGAACTATCATATCCTGGTCGGGGAAGTTGAAGGCAGGATTGTATCGAGCGTAACCGTGGTTGTTGTAAAAAACCTGACAAGGGGTATGAGGCCTTACGCCCTGATTGAAAATGTCGTAACCCATAAGAATTACAGATGCAGGGGATATGCCCTTGCTTTGATGCAAAAAGCCGTTGAAATAGCTCAAAACAGCGGGTGTTACAAGGTCATGCTTCTTACCGGTTCAAAGGATGAAAATACACTGAGGTTTTACGAAAAATGCGGGTTTAACCGCAACGACAAAACCGCGTTTATCAAGTGGATTTGATCAGAATGCCCGTTATTCTTTATACTCACCCGCAACTGCGGCTTTGTATCTTCAAAAACTTTTCCCTGGTTTTGCCCGGCCGGTAAGGTGGATTGACTGGTATGACATCCGCCATGTTTTTTGTTGAATTAACAATTCTGCGCCTGTTTTTTGCGATGCGTTATAAGAAAACATAAAAAAATATAGAATTCTGTTATTTTTTGTTTGTAATATTTTGAAATTGCAAATATAATGGTTTATAACAATCATTTGATGAAAAAGGAATGTGGAACCTGAAAGAATGCCCAAAGGATAAGTTAACAAAAAGACATGTACTTACCGGGAGAGTTTCTATGAGTAAATCAAGGAATAAGCTGCAGCTTGTTTTATTGTATTTAGCGGGTTACGGATACTTTTTTCTGCTGATCTTAGGTATATTGGGGTTATTTGCTTTTAGTATATACCTGATCTTAAGCAATAACAGGATGGGAACCAAAATTTTTAAACTGGCCATTCCGTCATTTGTGATATTGGTTGCTTTATTGAGAGGTCTTTTTTCTGCATTTGCCGTTAAAATTCCCGCACCTGAAGGAATTGACATAAAGAAGGAAGAGTTCCCGGAGTTATATAATCTTGCAGAAGAAATTAGAACCAGGCTTAAATGCCCCAACATACATTATATTAAGCTTGATTTGTGTTTTAATGCTTACATAGCAGAAATACCAACATGTGGAATACTTGGAATCTTTAAGAGATACCTGGTAATTGGAATTCCCATGATGCTTGCTTTATCGAAAGATGAGCTCAGGGCTGTTATAGGTCACGAGTTGGGACATTTGTCCCGAGCCCATGTCAAAAAGAATGTGAAGATCCTCAGGGTTGAGGATGTGTGGAGAAAAGCAGCGGAAGAATTGAAGAAATCGGGAAGAGACAGGAATCGGCTGTTCAGAGCTTTTCTGATCAGGTACATTCCTGCATTAAATGATGCGTTATTGTCACTGCGAAGACAAAATGAGTATGAAGCAGATAAAGCTTCGGAATTTGTTACCGATTCCGCAACGGCGGCTGAAGCCCTGGTTAAATTTCCACTGTATGATTCATACCTGAGAAATGTTTTCTGGGACAGGATCAACGCACTTGCGGAAGCAGAAGAAAATCCTCCCCAAATGATATTTCATCTGATGGAAAAATTCCTGGATGAACCTTTTCATGAAGAGCCTGCAAAAAATATATTAAGCCAGGTTCTGAAGATAAAATCCCTTCCGTGCTGGACACACCCGTCAACAGGTGAAAGACTCAGTAATCTTGGCGCCAGGCATGAATTTCCAAAACACCGGAAAACAAGCGCCCTGAGGGATATACTGGGTGACAGGGCGGATGCTGTCCTCAGTAAAGCAAACCTCCTTTGGATATCGGAAGTGTCCGAAACATGGAATAATATATACAAGTCCTGTGAGAAGTCCAGGCAAAGGCTGAAGGAACTGGAAGAAAAAAAGAAACATACCGGAGCATTATCGCCTGAGGAGGAAATAGAACTTGCTTTGCTTCTCGAAAAGGTGGAAGGCACGGAGCGCGCATTGGAAGCCGTTAAGGCACTATATGACGCGAAACCCGACGATCTGTACGTTGCTTACCATTTGGGCAGGCTGATGTTAGAATGCGGGGATCCTGAAGGACAGGACATACTTCATGAAGTAATGGAAACTGAGGTGCAGCTAATTCCGTATTGCTGTAATGTACTGTACAGGTATCACCGAAGCGAAGGCAGCATAGAGGAGGCACGGAAATACTATTACTATGCAACGGAATTCATGAAGACAAACGAAGATATAAAAAATGAACGGGATACGGTCCAAATCACCCAGGCATATCTGCCCCATGATCTGGATATGAAAACCGTGGAAAATCTCAGGAACAAGCTGCTTGAGAAAGGGGATGTAAAGCGTGCCTATATTGCAATAAAAGAAGATAAGAGCAGCGGACAGTTTCCCGTGTATATTATACTTGTAAAAACCAAAGCTGCTTTGCGCGAGATAACGAATATAAGAACCCATGAACTTGCAGCGGATGAGCTTATTCCGTGAGATTATTTTATTGTACCCATTCGTGGAAAGAACAGGGAACTGGAATACAAATTCATCAGCTTGGAAAACAGCAGAATTGTGTGAAATTTTCTACCGGTTTCTCTCTTTCTCTCCGGGCAGGCATTAATACTGAATGGGATTTGACAAAAGATGTATATCATAGTATATAATTTATAAAATAAATACTTAAAAAGCGATGATGGGAAGGAGTAGGTTTGACAGGTTTTCTTCACAGAGTTCCCGGCCGGTGAGAGGGGCAGAAAACATCATTCCGAATACATCTCTGAGCTTCACACCGAAAGGATGTACCGAGTAGGCTGTGACGGAGCCCTGCACCCGTTATAGTGCTGGAGGATGGCGTGCTTTTTAAGCATTAGTCCTTGATAAGGTCTGTACTGCAAAGTACGGATAAATAGAGGTGGTACCACGGGAATAGTACTCCCGTCCTCTGAGTGATTCAGAGGACGGGAGTTTTTTATTTAATAAAAAAGGCGAAAGGAGAACTGTTATGGCTTCAATTGACGAGCAAATCAGAATTATTTCGAAAGGAGCAGAGGAAATTATCAGCATTGATGACCTGAAGGAAAAACTGAAAAAGTCACAGGAAACAGGCAAACCGCTGACTGTAAAGCTCGGGCTTGATCCTACGGCGCCCGACATTCACCTCGGTCATGCCGTGGTGCTTAGAAAAATCAAGCAGTTCCAGGACTTAGGGCACAGGGCGGTTATCATCATCGACGATTTTACCGGGATGATTGGCGATCCCACCGGGAGATCGAAAACAAGAAAGCCGCTGACCCGCGACGAAGTCATTGAAAATGCCCGAACCTATGAGAACCAGATATTTAAAATCCTCGACAGGGAAAAGACAGACGTCAGGTTCAACAGTGAATGGCTTTCAAGGTTTAATTTTGCCGATGTTATTGAACTGGCTTCGAAATGCACTGTTGCAAGAATACTGGAGAGGGATGATTTCCAGAAACGGTTCCATGCGCATGAAAGCATAGGAGTCCATGAATTTTTCTATCCCTTAATGCAGGGTTATGATTCAGTGGCTCTCAAAGCAGATGTTGAACTTGGAGGTACCGATCAGCGGTTTAATATTTTAATGGGAAGAAACCTGCAGAAGGATTACGGGCAGGAGAGCCAGGTTGCAATTTTCATGCCCATTCTTGAAGGCACCGACGGAGTTGAAAAAATGAGCAAAAGCTTCGGCAACTATATCGGCATTAACGAACCGCCGAATGATATCTACGGAAAAGTAATGTCCATACCCGACAACATGATTATAAGGTATTTCGAGCTTGCCACCGACGTGCATCCCGATGACCTGGCTAAAATAAAGGAAGCTCTTAATTCCGGCAATATCAACCCGCGGGATGTTAAGATGAGGCTTGTAAAAAGAGATAACATCGTTATACCATGGATGTGAAGCGGCATCCTTGGCTGAAGAGCATTTCAAAAGGGTATTCCAGAAGCGGGAGATACCGGATGACGTCTCAGAGTGTGAGATTCCCCGGGACGTTTTCGGCAGCGACGGTGCTGACATGATAAGACTTTTGGTGCTTACAGGTTTTGCTTCAAGCAACAGTGACGCCAGGAGACTTATTTCACAGGGCGGCGTGAAAGTGAACGGAAACAGGATTGACACTTTTAAAATATCCGGTTTACAGGACGGGGATGTTGTTCAGGCCGGCAGACTCAAGTTCGCAAGAATCAGAATAAGCAGACCGGGCAACTGAAAGACCGGCAGACATGGTGCAGAGGTGAATATTATGGATTCGGATGGCTATTATTATATAAACCGCTCCGGTAGGATGTTTAAAACCAGTCGGAGCGGTTTTCATTTGCTTGCAGCATTACCAGTTCAAAAAAAGAAAACCGTTTCAGACCGGACTTAATATAATATAACAGAAAAAACCGGTAAGATATCCGCCATCGGTGGTATTATAAAAACAGACACTATTGCTGCGCGGTATCTCAGCAGTTTCTGTTTTATTAATGCCGATACCGGAAAAACATATTCAGGAGAGACAACATGAAGAATATAATTGATTATGTAACCGAACAAAACGACAGTTTTCAGAAAAAGGAGTTTAACGCCGTTGACAGCCTTGTTTTGTCACAGCTTGCATACCTGCATTTTGACGGATTCGTGCCCGGAATAACAGGTATGGCAGAGCCGGTAAGTATAGAAGAGACGGCAGGGAGTGAAAATATTGACGCGCTGTTCAGGGGTGTAAGGGACAGTGACAGCAACCGCAGGCTTTTTGGTGCACTTGCTGAAAGCCCGAGATTCCGTAATGTCAGGATGACTTATTATGTTAATAATATAGATTTCAAAACCGAAAAGCAGTTTTCAGCTATCACATACATGCTGGATGACGGGACGGCTTATGTTGCCTATCGCGGAACCGACGCAACCTTTGTCGGATGGAAGGAAGACTTCAACATGGGTTTTATCAGTCCTGTTCCGTCGCAGGAAGAGGGAGTAAAGTACCTGAACACTGTAGGCGGGCTGGTTTCATGCAATTTAAAAGTCGGAGGGCATTCAAAGGGAGGAAATATAGCAGTGTATTCCGCAATGAAATGCCATCAGCATATCCAGAACAGGATTACCCGTGTTTTTAACCATGACGGTCCGGGATTCAGGGAAGAAATCTATCAATGCCGCGAATTCCTGAATATAAAGGACAGGATACACAAAACCCTGCCCCAGTCATCGGTGATCGGAATGCTTCTGCATCAACAGGAAAATTACTTTGTAGTAAAAAGCAACCGTTTCTGGATTATGCAGCATGATCCCTTCTCGTGGCTCGTTTCCGACGGTGATTTCTGCTATGTTCAAGCCGTTAAAAACAGCACGATGTTCATGAACACCGCGCTGAACAACTGGATTGGATCTTTGGACGACCATAAGAGGGAATTGTTCGTGGATACGCTTTATGAGGTTATCAAGGCAACAGGCGCCGTAACGTTTTACGACCTGACCGATGACGGGCATAAAAAAGCTGTTGCCGCACTCAAAGTAATAAAGGGTATTGATGAGGAAACCAAGATTTTCGTCCTGAGAACCATCGGCTCGCTTTTTTTATTGGCCGCAAAGCAACTGCGCAACTCCTTCCCGGTGGGTTAACGGCTGCCTGAAAGCAGCTTTTCCTCTTCCTCGTGAATGACCTTTTTATCAATTCTTTCAAAAAGGATTTCAACCGGGTTCAGCTCAGACCATCTTCGGTTATCCGTTCCTGCTCCTTCTCAGCTTACCGGGCTCTCTGCAAAGGACATCAATAACCTACTCTTCTCTTCATCGCATATAATTATTAATTTTTCGGGTAATGGGTTTATATTTCTGTAATTAATATAATGGCGGAAGAGGTGGGATTCGAACCCACGGTACGTTGCCGTACACCTGATTTCGAGTCAGGCTCGTTATGACCACTTCGATACTCTTCCGCGTCAGAACAATTTCGTTTAATTGTCTTATAATTTTAACGCAGAATACGGCTAAAGTCAATAACGGCCGAAACGGGAAATACCGCCATATCGTTTTTTGAATTTTTAGGTCTGAGGTTATTCTATGCTGCTTTTGTATGTAAGTACATTTGTTTCGTATTCTTCATCCATCATTGGTGAAGTAATCAGGAAATCTGCGGTGCACTCGTTCATTGCCACCGGAATTCCGTATAATACCGCTATTCTCAGGAGCGCTTTAACATCCGGATCATGGGGCTGAGCAGTCAACGGATCCCAGAAAAAGACCATAAAATCCACTTTTCCTTCTGCTATAAAGGCCCCGATCTGCTGATCCCCTCCCAATGGCCCGCTTTTATACGGCCTTACCGGAAGCCCGGTCTCTTTTGAGATCAAGGCGGCTGTTGTACCCGTCCCGCAAAGGAAATGCCCGCTCAATATATCTTTTCTGCGCCTTACCCACTCGACCAAATCCTTCTTTCTGTTATCATGGGCAATAAGGGCAATGTTTTTCTGTTTTCCGATTTTCATTTTGCCTCCTGACAAACATTATATTTATAAAAAGCATACTATGATCGGTCCGGTTTTGCAACCCCGGGCACAGGGACAGGTACCCTGTCCCACATCAAAATAATTATTTGATGTCAATTTCTCATGAAGTTTGAATTAACCTGGTTTCGGACAGGCTGCCCCGAGCCAGAAAAATCAGTTATTGTGAAATTTGACAGGAAGATTAGATATGCGGTCATGTGAAGGGAAAATTCCTGTAATATGCAGATAAATTCGATATTTCCCTGTTATAAACACATTTCCTCATTTCACGTGAAAGATACAGGTAAGTCACGATACCGGCACGGGCCGCATCCCGGACAGGGTTAAAGCCTGTATTGACCGCGGACAGGAGTCCGAATAATCAGAGAATACCTGCAGACTGCCCGGTCCGATATCGATGCGATAACACCTGAACGGTTTTGTGAAAACGAAACGGTGAATCTGATTCTGTCCTCTTTTTCGGCAAAAGCAAAAAAGTCAGGGATTATGCTTGAGAGCGATGCAAAGCTGCATGATTCTGTTCCCTTCAGTGACACCGAGCTTTGCTCGCTGTTGTCAAACGCCCTGGAAATGCGGTACAGGCCGCAGAATATTACCCGACGGTAATGAACGCATAATCCGGCTGCGTATGTATAACAGGAATAACAAGCTGTGCATGGATATCCGCAACAGTTATCATACAGAACCGGCATTTCATAACGAGATCCCCGTTTCAAAGGAAAAGGGCCATGGTTTCGGTACAAGGAGCATGGCTCATATCATAGAAAAGCATGGCGGTGTATACCGGTTTTCAGCCAGCGACGGCTGGTTCATATTCCAGGCCGCTGTATAGCTGCCTTTTCCTGTTTGTGCATTATATAACCTGATAATGGTTATAATGTAAAACAGGTGATAAGGAATGGTCAGAAGGGTAAAAAAGCCTGCAAGGATAAAAACAGAAACCAGGATTCCCGCCCATAAATATATTAGCAGTGATTCAAACCTGCCGGTACCGTCAACGGTTGACGAGGTTAAGACCAGGCTCAGCGAGATATTTTCCTGCTGCAGCGATTTTATACAGCGGGAGATTTCATGCGGAAAAAACCGGCTAATAAAAATAGTTGTTGCATACCTCAACGGCTTTGTGGACAAAAGGATCCTGAACCAGGATGTGATCCGGCCGATCCTGGACTTTCTGTCAAATGCCGCCATGAATGAAAGCATGAGTATAAGTGAACAGCTTAAAGAATGCGTAGTGGTCAACAATGATATAAAAGAAGCCTGTAATATGCAGCAGGCGGTGGACGGTATTGTATCAGGGGAAGCCCTGATTTTTATTGACGGGGAGGAAACGGCACTGGTTATCGGGGTAAAGGCCCCGCAGGGACGGCCTGTTAAGGAGCCCGATACCGAGATATCCATCAGGGGTGCAAGGGAAGGCTTTGTCGAGAACCTGCTCACAAACACCACGCTGATTCGCAAAAGGATCAAAAACCCGAACCTGAAGCTGGAAATGATGCAGCTCGGAAAGCAGACAAAAACCGATGTCTGCATCTGCTACATCAAGGGGATAGCAAATGAGGAAATTATCGGTGAGGTACGCAGAAGACTGAAAAAAATAGACATTGACAGCGTACTTGATGTCGGTATCATAGAACAATATATCTCCGACAGTAAATTCTCTCTTTTTCCGACGGTGGGAAACAGTGAAAAATGCGACAAGCTGGCAGGGAAACTTTTGGAAGGCCGCATAGCCATATTTTGTGACGGTACCCCCCAGGTCCTTACCTTACCGTATCTTTTCATAGAATCGATACAAAACACCGATGATTATTATGATCACGCCATTTTTGCAACGGTCATACGTTTTCTGCGCCTGACGGCTTTATTGCTGTCAACCCTGCTGCCGGGCATCTATGTGGCACTGGTAAGCTATCACCACGCCGTAATTCCGTTCAGGCTGATGATCGCTCTTGCGGCTTCGAGGCAGGGGATTCCGTTTTCTCCTTTCATTGAGGCGATATTAATGATCATAGCCTTTGAACTTATGCGTGAGGCAGGTGTCCGTATGCCGAAACCCATTGGCCAGTCACTGAGCATTGTTGGAGCGATCGTACTGGGTGAAGCCTCGGTAGCAGCCGGAATTGCAAGCAACCTTATAGTAATTATCGTATCCATTACTGCCATCTGCAGTTTCGTTGTTCCGCCGCTTATCCGGGTGATCATGCTTCTCCGTTTTACTGTTCTTCTGGCAGCCAACCTTATGGGATTCCTCGGGATTATTATTTTGATTGTGGTTGTATTTGCACATCTTTGCAGAATGCGCTCCTTCGGGGTTCCCTATATGGCTCCTTTTTCGCCGCTTACTTCTGCTGATCTCAAGGATTCCTTCGTGGTGGTGCCGATTTGGGCTATGGTGACAAGACCGGGGATACTTCGCCAGGAAAAGGCTGAAGGTGCAAAAGGTACAAAGCGCCAGGAGGTTATGCTGAACAGTGATGTGCAGAAAGATTAAAAAAAGAACTGACAGGGTACTGATTGCCTGTTTGCTTGTTTTTTTGCTGTTTCTGACCGGTTGCTGGAGCAGAAGGGACTTAACTGAGATAAGTATTGTAGCCGGTATTGGATTGGATCGGACTGAAGACGGAAAAATTATTCTGACCGTTCAGGTGGTAGAACCTGCGGCAGTTCAGTCCACAGCCTCGGGAAAAGGCGGAAGCGCGCAGCAAAAACCTGTATTTGCCGAGAGTTATGAAGGTGAAACGGTTTATGATGCCGTAAGAGGCATACTTTCGGTTGTTGACAAGAAAATGTTTTTCGGTTCGGCCCAGGTTCTCATCATTGGTGAAAGACTTGCACAGGATGGCATTGAAGAGGTACTGGATTATTTTATCAGGGACCATGATTTTGATTATGAAATATACATCCTGGTGGCTAAAGATACCACACCAATGGAAATTTTTGAAATGGAAACCGATATAGATGCGATACCTTCCGTATATATATACGGAACGGTCGATAACACCGAGTCGCGTGGAACGGTAAAAAAGACCATGTTGATTGACGTGATAAAGGAAATGAGCGGCAATGAAAAACAATTTGCCATCGGCAGTATAACAAAGGCAGGCGAGATGAGAGTAAAAACAGAGGGTGTTGCGGTTTTCAGGGACGGAAAACTGGCAGGCTGGATGGATCGGTATGAAACGCGCGGGTACCTGTTTGCAATGGATAAAATAAAAAACGCCATAATTAATGTCCCGGCTGGTAACGGCAAAATTGCAATGGAGATTATGAGGTCAAAAGGGAAAATTAGTGTAGAATTTAACAATGGTGAGCTGTCCGCACTAATTGTCAATGTGAAGGTTTACGCCAACGTGGGAGAATACAAGGGAAAAGGCAGACTTGAAACACCGGACAGCCTTTATGAACTGGAGAAAGCCCTGGGAGAGGAAATCAGGAAAGAGATTACGATGGCAGTTGAGAAGACTCAAAAGGAATATTGCAGCGATATATTCGGTTTTGGTTCTTATGTGCGGAAATACCATCCCCGGTACTGGAAAAAAGCAAAAAGAGACTGGCTTGCCATTTTCAGCGAACTTCCTGTCATCGTTAACGTGGATGCAAAAGCAGAGCGGGTTGGTATTGTAATGAGCCCGATAGAATAAGGGTGAAAAAATGATTCTGATTTTAATGGCGTTTGCCATCCTGATGTTTTATGATTTGCGCAGGTTCATACGAAAAAAAGAAAAGGCAAAAGTCTATATCCTGTATTTTTTCTTTATGACAGTGAGTTTAATTGTCAGCCTGCTTCTTGAAGCAGGCAGAAGACCTCCCGGTCCCTCGCAGTGGATACAGGCTGCATTAAACTTAATCGGGGTTTTAAAGTAATGGAAAAAGAAAGGATATCAAACATTCAGCTGTTTTTGCATTTATCAGGCTTCCTTTTCGGAAGTACTGTTATATTGTCTCCTGCAAGGGGAGCAAAAAATGATGCATGGCTGGCCATATTGTTAGGAGGAGCAGGCGGTGTTCTTCTGACGTGGGTTTACGCGGCTTTGGCAACCCTGAACCCGTCAAAAACACTGGTTGACATTTTAAGGGAAAAATTCGGGAATATTGCAGGCAGTATTATCTCCGTTCTGTATATATGGTATTTCATTCACCTGACCTCCCTGGTGATGCGGGATTTCGGAGAGTTTATATGTACTGCTACTTTCCCTCAAACACCCATGATTGTAGTTATAGGTCTGTTTGCAATTGTCCTGGTATACGTGGTGAACAGCGGAATTGAGGTAATGGGAAGGCTGGGTGAACTTTTGGTGCCCGTTATTCCGATTGTTATTGGCATTATCAGCCTGTCGCTCATTACTACCCATGATTTTACTGCTTTCCTTCCTATACTGGAAAACGGCATGGAGCCTGTAATAACGGCGGCCTTTAGTTTCATAAGCCTTCCTTTCGGAGAGACCGTTGTATTTCTTATGCTGTTCAAGCATTTAAATAAAACCGACAAGCTAAAAAAAATTGTTATTGTAACTGCAATAATCTCGGTCATCATGGGGGTTTTGGTATTTTTCAGGGATATATCTGTCCTGGGAAGCGATTTGGTGACCCGTGCCACCTTTGTTCCTCATTTGGTATCGCTGCTTATACCCGGTCTTAATGTGGAGCCGTTGGTAGACATAAACCTCCTGATCGGAGGAGGAGTTAAAATTTCGGTTTGCATATACGCTGCAGCACGAGCTGTAAGCCAGGTAGCACATATTGACGACTACAGGAAACTAACCGGCGCAATTACCACATTCTGCGTTGTACTGTCGCTGTGGGAATATGAAAACCAGATAGAAATGTTCAACTGGGCCGAAAAGGTATGGCCGTATTATTCAATTCCCTTTCAGATTATTATTCCGCTGCTAATGTTGCTGTTATCCCTCAGATCGGGAAAAAGAAAAAGTACCGCATCTTAGGCTCAGCGTTTGGATTTGAAGAATTCAGACAGAACAAGGGAGCATTCCTCTTCCATGATCCCTGCATAAACGGTTACCCGGTGGTTCAGTTCTTTCAGCCGGAAAACATCGGTAACAGAGCCGCAGGCCCCACCCCTTGGATCAAAAGCACCGAAATAAAGGCTTCTGATTCTCGCGTTGATAATCGCGCCGGCACACATGATACAGGGTTCAAGGGTTACATATAAATCACAGTCGGTAAGGTACCAGCTGTTCAAAACTTCACATGCTTTTTCAATGGCAACAATCTCCGCGTGTGCTGTTGCCCTGTTAAGGGTTTCGCGCAGGTTATGGGCCCGGGCTATAATCTCTCCCTTATACGTGATCACCGCACCAACAGGAACCTCATCCTCCATATATGCCTTTTTTGCTTCCTCTATTGCCTCAGCCATGAACCGGTTAACCATATCCACCTCATGAATAAATTTATTTCTCCCTTCCGGGATGCCTGGCCTCTCACTGAACCATAAGCAAAACTGAAGATTCTTAACCGGGGCATAAGTTTTGTGCCCCGTTCCCCATCGGAACCAAAAACCCCGGACAGGTTCATTATACCAGATCAATCGGCCTGCAAAAAGCATCCTGTCAATACAGCTTCATTCCCTGCGGTAAAAAGATACATGTCCTCCCGGCCGGGGTTATTAACCTTATGTTTTGTGCATATATTTTTAATAGTATGTTCTTACATGATGCTGAAGCCACATGCTGGCTGAAACAGTGCTGAACTTGTCGGGCAGTTTCTTATTTTTTATTAATTCAGGCAGAGGAGGCATGCCGGTAAATGAATAATAACAGGAAGGCTCTTGTAGTGCTGCTGATTGTATGCCTGCTTATTTTTTTATCTGTTTCACGAACCCTCAGGAAGGAAGAGAAGGATAATGAGCCTGAAAAACAGCAACAAACTGTGTTCAAAGCGGATATTATAGTATATAACACCCGGAACAAGGTTATTGAGCGAATGGATCTTGATGAGTATATTGTTGGCGTTGTGGCGGCGGAAATGCCGGCCAGCTTTGAAATGGAGGCACTGAAGGCACAGGCGATAGCAGCAAGAACTTATGCCCTCGGAAGGGCACTGGGCAAATACGGAAGCACTGTCGACAGGCACCACGGAGCCCATGTATGCACCGATTCAACCCATTGCCAGGCCTGGATCCCAATAGAGCTGTACCAGGCATGGTACCCGAAATCCAACGTGGAAGAAAACTGGGCGAAAATCGAAGAGGCGGTATACGGTACAAGCGGCCTGATATTAACTTACAACGGCGAGGTTATAAACCCGCTTTACCATGCGAACAGCGGCGGGATAACCGAAGACATCCAGGAAGTGTGGAGCTCGGTCAGCGAAGTCCCATATCTTCGAAGCGTATACAGCGAAGGGGAGTCGGACTATTCCAGCTTTGAAAAAAAGGTGGTTCTGACAGGTGAAGAAATCCGCGAAAAACTGATAAAGGCATATTCGGATATTGTATTTTTGGGGCCTGTGTCCGAAGATGTTGAAGTCGTGGAATACACCAACAGCCGGAGAGTGAAGGAGATAAGGATTGGAAGCATAAGAATACCCGGCACAAAATTCAGGGAACTGTTTTCGCTGGCATCCACGATAATGGAGTTTAATTTTACCGATGAAGATGTTCTGGAGGTCACAACATACGGTTTCGGCCACGGTGTCGGAATGAGCCAGTGCGGGGCGAATGAGCTGGCGCAGAAGGGGAAAAATTATGAGTACATACTTAAGTATTATTACACCGGCGTTGAAATAGAACCCATGTCCGAAGAGATTAAAACAAGGCTTAACAGCTACTGAATCAAAAAAATTCCTTATATGTATAAATCCACTTCCGTTGGCAATAATATTTGCTGGAGGTGGACAATGTGAGACAAAAAGGTTTTTATAATGACGATAATGATTGGACCGGAAAGATAAAAGAGTTTCTGAAGGAAAGCGGTTTTTATATTCTGGTTGTTATCGGATTATGCGTCCTTGCAGTGGGGGCGGTATATTTTACAACAAATCATCTCATTTCCTCACCCGAACAGTACGAAGACGATTTGGTTCCCGACGGAGCATCCATTGAAGACGAAAGGACCGATGATTATGCTTCACTGGATGACGAAACAGCGGATGTGGATAAAGCTGCAATTGAACAGTTACAGAACCCGGAAAGGCGTTTTGACTATGAATCAGGCTTGAATACACTCCCGGGGCCCGAGAACGAAAACGATGATGATATTGCGGCCGGTAATGACGACGTGGCCGAAGACATACCCGAGACAGCACAGAACGATATTGAAACAATGGCAAAACCCACCGCTGCACCTACAGCTGTGCCTGCAACGCCAACACCAAAGGAGCCGGAAAATGAGAAACAGCCTGAGCAAAAGAGCGAATCCAGGGAAGTTGTAAACCTGTTCGGCAAAAAACCGACCTTTATATTACCCCTTGAAGGCAAGATTCTTAATGACTATGCAATGGACAGACTCCTTTACTCAAAAACCCTCGACGAATGGCGCACGCACAGCGGAATAGACATAGAAGCACCAAGAGGCGAGGCTGTAAAAGCCGTGGCCGATGGTTATGTAAAGGAGATTAAGGAAGATCCCTGCTATGGCATTACAATTGTAATTGATCATGAAAACGGCTACAAATCCGTTTATTCAAACCTTGCAAGTGCAAGCATGGTAAGCGTGAACCAAAAGGTCAAGGCCGGTGATGCAATATCAAGTGTAGGAAACACAGCGGTGTTTGAATGCGCCGATCCTCCTCACCTGCATTTTGAAATGTATAAGGACGACAAACTGATAGATCCTAAAACCGTGCTTCCGTTCTCTCAGGAATAATCAGGTTTTATCAAGAAACATAACCGCATTAAAGCGTGCATATAAATATTAACAGAAACACCTCGAGCCAGGCAGGTTCTGATGCTGTAGGAGGGAATTGGCTTTGAAGCAGTATATTGTAGAAAGGGCCCTCGAACTGGGAACATTTATAATTGAAAACAGAACAACCGTCAGGGCGGCTGCCCAGACCTTTGGAATCAGTAAAAGTACCGTACACAAGGATGTTACCGAAAGGCTTAGAAAACTTAATCCAGCCATGGCGAAACAGGTTAAGAAAATCTTGGAGGAGAATAAGGCTGAGAGACACATACGAGGTGGAGAAGCCACACGGATAAAATACAAAAAGAACGAAAAAAAGGCCGGGTGAATCCCGGTCCTTTTGTATTTGCCGGTCTTTTGCGTACAATTCCCATTTTCTGAATAACTGTAAAGGTCATCCCCCACCCTCCTCTTAAGACCGGGAAGTATCGGGTTATACCGCCTAATATCTGTATGCGTTTCATTATTTATGAATTTTTTATATCATTAGATTAAATTTCATTTGCATTCGTCTTCAAATATGATAATATAAAAACAGACAAAAGTTGACACCGTGAAATTGCTTTCTTTTTTTCTTTTTTAACGCGGGGAATATGTCTGTATATAAGTATTCATGGGTATAATAGGATATGCTTAAATGCTTTAGATTTAACTTTTGCTATTTAAAAAATACATAACGGTAAGGGGTTGTCTTGATTGGGTCTTGGTCTTGATATTGGAATTGATTTAGGAACTGCGACCATTTTGGTCTATATAAAGGGAAAGGGTATTGTTCTAAGAGAACCATCCGTTGTTGCCATTGACAAGAATACCAACAGGCTGCTTGCAGTGGGTGAGGAAGCAAGGAGAATGCTCGGAAGAACCCCGGGGAACATTGTGGCTATCAGGCCTCTGCGCGACGGTGTTATTTCGGACTACCATATTACCGCGCGGATGCTGAAGTATTTTCTTAACAAGGTATGCAGCAAAAGCCTTTTTAAACTGTTCAAGCCCAGGGTTATGATATGTGTTCCGAGCGGGGTAACCGAGGTTGAAAGGCGTGCGGTGGAAGACGCGGCCATGCAGGCAGGCGCAAGAAAGACATACATCATAGAGGAGCCGATTGCGGCTGCCATAGGAGCAGGAATTGACATTACGAAAGCCTGCGGAAGCATGGTGGTCGATATAGGCGGCGGTACAACAGATATCGCAGTAATTTCCCTTGGCGGAACGGTTGTAAGCAGCACCACGAAAATAGCCGGCGACAAGTTTGATGAAGCCATAATCAGGTATATGCGCAAAAAGCATAATATTATGATTGGCGAACGTACCGCTGAGGAGGTTAAAATAAAGATAGGAACAGTCTTCCCGAGACCCGAGGAAGTGTCAATGGATGTCAGGGGGAGAAACCTTGTATCCGGTCTTCCGAAAACAATAACAATAACTTCGTCGGAAATAATGGAGGCCCTGGAAGAGCCTGTTTCCAGCATAATAGATGCGGTGCATTCAGTGCTTGAAAGAACTCCTCCTGAATTGTCCGCAGATATCAGCGATAGGGGTATTGTAATGACAGGCGGTGGTTCCCTTGTTTACGGCTTTGACAAACTTTTGCAGCATAAAACCGGAATAGACGTTATAATAGCCGAAGATGCCGTATCATGCGTAGCCCTGGGAACCGGAAAGGCTCTTGATAACATAGAAATACTTGAAACATCGGACTCCGAAACACCCAGTTACCGTATATAATACTTAATATAAAAAAAGACTGTTTCAGGATTTGAAACAGTCTTTTTTTAATAAAAATTATTATTTCTTTCTAAAAAGTTTCCGATAAGAACATTAGAGTTGTTTTTACGGCGGGACTTTTTTGACTTTATGAAACTGCATCATTTGCGCCAATAATTCTGTAAAGGAAGATATTTATGGTCAGAGGTCTGTATACATCGGGATGGAGCATGCTGGCACTGAATAAGAAGATGGATGTTCTGACAAACAACCTTGCCAATGTCAACACCACGGGCTATAAAAAGGATACCGTTGCCCTGGAAGGATTTCCAAGGCTTCTTGCAGAAAGGCTCCACGACAATACCGACGGTACTGCAAGAGGAGTGCCGGTCGGAGAGCTGTCATTCAGCAATGATATAGGAGAGGTTTATACCTACTTCAGCCAAGGTACGCTTTTGAAAACCGATAACGGCCTTGACATGAGCATTAAGGATGACGGCAGGGCATTTTTCACCATTGCCGGGCCGAATGCAGGGCGGTTTTATACAAGGGATGGCAGTTTCAAACTTAATGCGAACGGTCAGCTTGTAACGGGCAAGGGTTATTACGTGTTGGGTCAGAACGGGATTATACAGCTTAACGGCAGCGATTTCATAGTTACCGAAAACGGAACGATAATACAGCACGGCCAGGTTGTGGACAGGCTCCTGATAACCCGGTTCCAGAACCCTGAAACCCTGAGGAAAAACGGGGAAAACCTTTTTGAGGCAGTCCAGGGTTCGGTTACCGAAGAGTTTGCGGGCACTGTCCTGCAGAACTGCCTTGAACAGTCGAATGCCGATGCAATAAGGGAAATGGTTGACATGATATCCCTTATGCGAAGCTATGAGGCCAACCAGAGGGTTATAAACGCGATTGATGACACCTTAGGCAAGGCGGTTAACGAAATAGGAAAAGTATAAATGCATGTTTATTTTAATATATCGAATAATTACGGATTAAAAGGGTGATAAATTATGATGAGGGCACTTTTTACAGCAAGCTCGGGCATGAAGGCAATGCAGTTTAACGTGGACACAATTTCGAACAACCTTGCAAATGTGAATACATATGCCTATAAAAAGGAAAGAGCCGAATTTGAAGATTTGTTGTATGTTACAATGGAAAGGGCGTATATACTGGAAGACCGCGGACGCCCGGTCAACCTCCAGGTTGGCCACGGCACCGTTATAAGATCGGTCGCAAGGGACTTTACCGAGGGAAGCCTTATCCAGACCGAGAACCAGCTGGATTTTGCCATCATCGGAAAAGGCTTTTTCAGCGTACTGCATCCGAGCCAGAATATATACTATACCCGTGACGGGAGCTTCAAGCTGTCGGTAACCGAAGAGGGCAATATGCTGACAACGGCAAGGGGCTATCCCGTTCTTGATGAAAACGGAGAGCCCATCTATTTTGACTATCCGCTGGACCAGATGATAGTGAATGAGCAGGGCGAAATCAGCTACAGGGACGAGGACGGCTTTATCATTCCCACAGGCCAGAGAATAGGCATTTTCAAGTTCAACAACCCGCAGGGGCTTGAATCGGTAGGCGGGAACCTGTATGCTGAAAACACCGCCTCGGGCTTTGCGGTTTATGATGAAGAAATGGGAGAGCCAAGCATAATAAGACAGGGGTATCTCGAGGCATCAAATGTCCAGGTTGTGGAAGAGATGGTTAACCTCATTACCGCGCAGCGGGCATACGAGCTGAATTCCAAGGCAATAACAACGGCCGATGAAATGATGAGCATAGCAAACAACCTGAAAAGATAGTTCTGATTTAAAACGACTTAAGGCTGTTCAGGCTGATGCGTCTTATTGATCAGTCAGGGAGATGCGGATGAAAATAGAAAGTATTGGTGCTTCAAATATACAGAACGGTATAAATGCCAAGCAGGTGAGTGAAGAAAAGGCCTTTGAGGAAGTGCTGAAAAAAGCGTACAACGACGGCGACAAGGAAAGGCTTATGGAAGCATGCCGGGACTTTGAAGGGATCCTCCTTGGCATAATGTTCAAACAGATGAAAAAGACCATACCCGAAAGCAAGTTTATGCCGAAAAGCTATGCCCGTGAGATCTTTGAAGACATGCTTGATGAAGAACTTGTCAACAAGTCGAAGGGCACAGGAATCGGTATAGCCGAAATACTGTACAGGCAGTTGAGTACAAATCTTGACAATATATACAAAATCAGCGAAAATGATCCGGAATGAAGAAAATTCTTAAACTGGTATTGTTCCTGTTTTTTATATTTGTAATTATTACAGGCCCATCGGAAGAAAGGAAAAAGACTTTTTTTGATGGGCCTTGTTCGTATGCCGAACCATCCCCCTCTCCTTCGCCGGTACCAGCTCCTGTTAAGGAGCCGGTTGTCTATTCGAGGATTGAACTGGAGTATGAAGGATCGCCACAGGTTCTGCATGTACTGGAACTGGACCTGTCCAACCCGGATCTGACTGTTCTTCCTGTATTGGCAAGGGAGCAGGTATTCGGGTTTGAATTATTAAGCGAAATAAATAAAAGGCATGAAGCCGATGCCACGGTGAATGCAGGCTTTAACTTTGCCTACGGCCAGCCTTCGGGACTGGTCATTCAGAACGGTAAAATATTAAGCTCTGTAAGGGGCTACGGGAGGATACTGCTAATTGATGGTCAGAAAGCCTGGTTCAGCTTTCCGCCGTTCATGGTCAGCCTGAAAGCCGGGGATATCATGATACCCGTCGACAGTGTAAACCCTTACCCGCATGAAAAGGGAATCCTGGTCTTTACCCGGGAATACGGGCCGACAAACAGGATTAACGGGAAGCATACCGTTTGTGTTGTAAGGGATAACATCGTGGAATCGGTACAGATTGCTTCTGATGAAACCGATATACCCGATGACGGCTTCCTGATCGTGGACCTGAGGCTTGAAGGCTCCCCGCTTTCCGGCCTTAAAAGCGGAGAACGGGTTGAAATCGTGTTCCAGGAGCAGGCCGAACAGGGTTACCAGTGCTCCGGCTCCCTTGTTGAGAACGGTATAAATGTTGCGAAAGACGCCGATGAATGGGCCGGGGACTTAAGAATAGCAACGCCGAGAACCGCTGTGGGAATAAAGGATGAAAGCACGCTGGTTTTTCTTGTAGTGGACGGAAGGCAGCCTGGATACAGCGTCGGCGTAACCGGAAAACAGCTTGCCGATATTCTTATATCCCTTGGTGTTACCGAGGCTTCCATGCTGGACGGAGGAGCATCGAGCGAATTAATATACAACAACGAAATTGTCAACAGGCCGTCTGCCGGAAAGGAACGGCTTTTGGCATCAGCCTTCATAATAAAGGTGTCGGGGGAGCGGCAGGACCGCTGAGTATTTTATTTTTTTCCCGGTATTTTTCTTTATGTTTACAAAGATTTCAAAACCATGTCAAACATTGACATACCGGAGCGTTACCATGGTATAATATATATGCTATTTTCAGGCGTATTGGTTTTTGTAGATCTTTTGAGTTACTTGGGGTGTGTTTTGAAAAAAGGCGTAAAATCAGCAATAGTAATTTTTTGCTCATTATTGATATTAATTAATCCCTATGCCCTGGTGTTTGCTGAAAACCAGGCCGATACAGGGCAGATTGCCGCTGAAAAAACATCAGTTCGGAAATCGGCGGGCATTGAATGCCTGTTCCCTGCGCATTTGCAGCGTGATGTTTTTTTCGAAGGTGAACTGTCTGAAGAGAATATTACATATCTTAAGAATATACCCCACGACGAAGCATTAAAATCCCTGAACGTTTTAAGAGGTGACAAGAGGGGAAACCTTATGCTGGACAAGGTTGCAGAGCGTGTTGAAGGAGCTGCAATGCTTGTTCGCCTTTTGGGTGCTGAAGAGTATGCAATGAGCAGCGCACTGTCCCATCCTTTCACTGACGTGCCCGACTGGGCGAACCCGTATATCGGGTACCTGTACCAGAACGGTCTCACAAACGGAATTGGAAATAACCTGTACGGTTCACGGGAGCTGATAGATGAAAAACAGTACCTGACCTTTTTGTTGAGGGCTCTTGGCTACAGTGACAAGGACGGAAGGGATTTCACGTGGGACACCGTAGGCAGGGCCGCTGTTGAAGCAGGCCTGATAAAACCCGGGGAAGAGGCTTTCATCGGCAGCCAGTTAAAACGCGAGCGCATGTCCCAGCTTTCATGGCGGGCCATGTTCCTGAATCACAGGGACAGGAACAAGCCGCTGCTGGTATGCCTGTATGAGCAGGGCATGATAAAACGTGAAAATCTTGCCGCGCTGTTTGAAAACAAGGATAACAGGATTATTATTCAGTGGTTTGCAAACCTTGACTCCCTTGAACAGGCTTTTTTCCGCCATGATGAGAAAATAGAGATAACTATAAGCAGGGAACAGAAGGATAACGACTATAAAAAATACCTTGAGCATACCCTTGAAAGGGTCCAGCTGAATACCGGAGTGTTCCTGCACCAGTATTACACTGAGCTATGGCAGCAGGGCGGCAGTTACAGGCTGATTCTTTACCCGACCTACACAAATAGCGCGTCGGGCGATGAAAAGCTCCGCCTGTGGGTAGATGAAATTGTATCCCGCGTTATATCCCCGGGTATGACCGATTATGAAAAGGTAAAGGCTGTGCACGATTACCTTATTACCCGGCTTGAATATGATCCAAGGGAGGAATCCATGGTTCCGGTTTCATCTTTCAGCGCATTGGGTGCATTGGAGACGGGTATTGCGGTATGTAAGGCCTATTCGGAACTTATGGCGCTTATTCTGAACAAAGCCGGCGTTCCGTGCCGGATTGTCGTAGGTTCGGCAAATGGGACGGGTCATTCATGGAACATGGTATGCATCGACGGGGAGTTGTACCATGTTGACGCTACATGGGACGATCCTGTAACGAACTACAAGGGAAATACTACAAGATATGACTATTTCAATTTATCCGACAGGGAAATAGAAGCAGATCATTCCTGGGACAGGAACAGTTATCCCGTTTGCAATGCAACGGCCCAGAACTATTTTGTAAAGAACAACCTAATTATCAGGGATTCCAGGGAGTTTAAAGCTGCAATTGCCGAGATTGTTGAAAACCGCCAGACCGATCTGTCTGTAAAATATCTTGGCGGTAACTCCGAAAAGATAGATATCCATAAAATAATCAATGATGTCAATTCCGATGCAGGCTATGTCATATCACGTTATGTTTATTCAGTTAATGAGGCAGTGGGTGTAATCAGCCTTGAGTCCATAGAATATGTGGACTGATCCTGTTCGTCTTTTTCCGGTACGTATCCGTTCATTGCCTTTGCCTATAAAAATATGACATTTTTATGGGAAAGATGTCGCATTACCATATCAAAAAAACTTCAGCAAAAGTATAATCGAATTAAGCCATATCAAAAATGTCTTGAGACGTCATAGCCCGAACCTGAAAAGGGCATATTTGATATTATGGCCCCGGAAAGCAATTGAGGCATGTATTTCGGGGTGTTCCCGGTGTTTTCGGCCCGATGCAAATAAAATACAGAGAATGATTTGATGGAGGTTAAATATGGACAGGAAAAAATATCTGAAAGAGATAGAAAGCGTAATCCAGAAAGGCCCGTTTAAGGATTCCTGGGATTCATTGTCAGACTTCAGCTCGCCCTGCTGGTTCAATAAGGCGAAATTCGGAATATTCATTCATTGGGGCGTTTATTCGGTTCCTGCCTTCAGGAACGAGTGGTATCCAAGGAATATGTATATCCAGGGCTCCGACGAGTTTAAGCATCATATCGAAACTTACGGCGAACACAGGAATTTCGGTTATAAGGACTTTATTCCAATGTTCAAGGCCGAGAAATTCAATGCCGATGAATGGGCCGAGCTTTTCAGGGAAGCGGGTGCGAGGTATGTTGTTCCTGTCGCCGAGCACCATGACGGGTTCCAGATGTATAAAAGCGAGCTTTCCCGCTTCAATGCATATGAAATGGGGCCAAAGCGTGATGTGCTGGGCGAGCTGAAAGAGGCCTTCGAAAAACAGGGCCTGATACTGGGAGCTTCGTCGCACAGGGTTGAGCATTGGTTTTTCATGGGCCATGGTAAGGAATTTGACAGCGACATAAAGGAACCGCTGAAATTGGGTGATTTTTACTGGCCGGCAATGCCCGAGCCCAATTTTCACGATCTTTTCAGTAAACCAGAACCATCGCAGGAGTTCCTTGAGGACTGGCTTTTGCGTACTTGCGAAATAGTTGATTGTTACCGTCCGAGGCTGGTATATTTCGACTGGTGGATTCAGCACAGTGCCGTCAAGCCGTATCTTAAGAAGTTTGCAGCCTATTATTACAACCGTGCCGAAGAATGGGGCATGGACGTTGCGATCACGTACAAGCATGAGGCCTTCATGTTCGGAAGCGCAATAGTGGATATAGAGCGCGGACAGTTCGCCGAGCAGAAACCCTATTACTGGCAGACCGATACCGCGGTCGCAAGAAATTCCTGGTGTTATACCGAAAACAACCAGTACAAGTCAGCTAACGAAATTATCTGCAACCTGGTCGATATCGTGAGCAAAAACGGATGCCTACTGCTTAATGTCGGTCCGAAATCCGACGGAACAATACCTGAGGAAGACAGGGCAATACTTCTTGAAATAGGCGACTGGCTGAAGGTTAACGGGGAAGCCGTATACGGCAGTAAAGTATGGCGTATAAGCGGGGAAGGTCCTACAAAAGTCCAGGAAGGACAGTTTACCGACAATAGTACAAAACAGTTTACGCCCGAGGATATCCGCTTCACGGTAAATGGTTCATGCATCTACGCGTTCGTACTGTCCTGGCCTGAAAACGGCGTGGTTAAAATAAGGTCCCTCGCCGAAAGAGACGCTTCAAGGCTCCCGCTGTTCCACGGCATTATAAAGGATGTGTCGGTTTTAGGCTTTGAAGAAAAACCTGTATGGGAAAGAAACGACGAGGCGCTTGTCATTACCGCGGAAAAGGTGAAAAGCGATAAGCCGGTAGTGTTCAAAATCCTGGTGGATTGACAGCGAGCTTTCGGAACTCGCTCGGGCTCATCTTATAATACTTCCTGAATGCCGATGAAAAATGCTCGGGAGATGAATAGCCGAGCTCGTCGGCAATGAAAGCGATGCTCCGGTCCTTGTCCCTTAACAGGATGGAGGCCACCGACATTCTCGCATCGGCCTTTTTCTGCTGGAACGACTTGCCGTAGTATTTCCATATCAGGCGCTGTGTCTGGCGCGGGCTGAGCTTGAGCCTGTCTGCAAGGTCGTTAAGGGAAAGGGAGGCATATTCGTAAAGGAAATACTCTTCTATTATAATAGAATTACTGTCAACAAGGTTGCCCGGGGAAAGATCATCCCGGACATGCCTTTTATTGTCATAGTTCCGGACAATGTAGATGATAAGCTGGGCCAGGAGGAGCTCAACCTGTTTCTGGTATCCCGTGTACTTGTATTCCAGTTCCCTGAACATCTGCTTCATAAGAGCATGGATCCCGTGATTGTCCTTCCCGAACCAGAAGGGTGTGGACATGAAGGTATTCAATATTGGCGATGCTGTTTTCTGCGTAATTTTCCTGGTTTTCAGGTAAACACAGTATTCCTGCATCGGATCGTGGGACAGCGGGAACTGGGCATGTTCTATATGCGGGCCTGTTACATAGAGTGTATTGGGTGTAATGTCATAAAAGCGTCCGTTGGCTTTCAACCTTCCATATCCGAAAGGGATGTAGTGTATTTCAAAGCAGCCCTCCCCATGGCTGTGGGAGGGAATGGTCCTCGTGAAACGCTCGAAAATGATGTTCGGGACACTGAACGATACACCGTCCATGTTTAAGTTAATATCAACATCGGAATAGGCAATTTTCATGTGCTCTCCCCTTCAACGCACCCGTTCGGAAAACAGGTGATTCCTGGATACAATCCCGTGTACTACCCGCCTAAATTATACCACAGTGCATGTAAAAGTACGACACCGAATCGCAGGAAATGTCGCGTTTTTATATAAACAAAAATCGGGCAGAAGTATAATTAAACTGTAACATCGAGTCATCGCCAATATTATGTCTTTTGTATGCCGGAAGGAAAACAGGGCCGCCGGAAAAGCAGCTGCTGACTTGCAAACAAAACCCAATACCCCTCATAGCTTCTATTATACAGCACTTTTCAGCGGCTGGGGAAAATCCTAAACTGTTGCGAATCAAAATTAACAGGTCTTGACAAGGCCGGAGGAAGGAAGTGTAATCATGAGCATTCAGGGAAAGATGAAAGGCGCAATACTGCCGGGAAACAGCACGGTGGAGATACGGGAGTTTGATATTCCAACACCCGGGTATGGCCAGGTGCTTATCCAAACAAAGGCGACCACGATTTGCGGCAGCGATATCCGCTGCATTTACAGGGAACACACCGGCAAAGGCCCCGAGGGATATATCCCTGGCACGATAGCAGGGCATGAACCTTGCGGCGTTATTGTTGAGGAAGGTAAAGGGCTGAAGCGTTTCAAAAAAGGCGACAGGGTGATTGTATATCATATTTCAGGGTGCGGAGTATGCAACGACTGCAGGAGAGGCTATTATATTTCCTGCAAGAGCAGGTACCGCCAGGCATACGGCTGGCAGCGCCATGGAGGTATGGCACCCTATATACTCGCAGAGGAGAAGGATTTGATTGAACTGCCTGATGAACTGACATACAAGGACGGCGCGCAGGTGGCCTGCGGTTTCGGAACCGTTTATGAAGCATTCGAAAAGATAGGCGTATGCGGTAACGATGCAGTCCTGGTAACCGGCCTCGGGCCTGTTGGAATGGCTGCACTGATGATTGCAAAAGCAATGGGTGCAAACAGGCTGATCGGCGTTGAGATTAATGACTACCGCATAAACCTTGTAAAACAGCTTGGCCTGGCCGACTATGTGTTCAAACCCGGGGAGGATACCCTGGACCGTATCCTTGAAGTAACCGGCGGAAAAGGGGTAGAACGGTCCATCGACGCGAGCGCCAGTGACGCGGGCAGGCAGCTTGCCATTCGCGCAACAAGGGAATGGGGCAGGATCGCATTTGTAGGAGAGGGAGGAACCTGCACCTTCCAGCCAAGCCCGGATATTATTCACGGACAAAAGACCATTTACGGATCCTGGGTAACTTCGCTGTGGAAGATGGAAGAGCTGGTGGAACGGCTGGTACGCTGGGGGATCCATCCCGAAATACTGATTACCCACGAGTTTCCGCTTGATGAAGCCGGCGAGGCCTACAGGCTTATGGCAGAGGGCAATTGCGGAAAAGTGGCGGTAACATTCGGGGATGAATAAGAAAACGGGGGAAAACGAAAAATGAGTATAGATCAGGACAGGATACCAAGAAAAACGTTATGCAGCGGTGAGAAGATCCCGGCAATAGGTCTTGGGACCTTCGGATCGGACAAATATGGTGCAGACCAGGTTGCAGAAGCGGTTCTCGGTGCCATACGGTACGGATACCGGCTTATTGACTGTGCCTCGGTATACCAGAACGAGGACCGGATTGGACAGGTTCTCAGGCAGGTAGTGCAGGAGAAAACGGTGACCCGCAGCGATTTGTTTGTCATTTCGAAGGTGTGGAATGACATGCATGCCGAAGGGCAGGTCATCATTTCATGCAAAAAGAGCCTTCAGGACCTGGGGCTTGATTACCTTGACCTGTATCTTGTGCACTGGCCGTTCCGGAATTATCATGCTCCGGGCTGCAGCGGCGATTCCCGGAATCCCGACTCAAAACCCTTCTCACCCGATGAATTCATGGAAACATGGCAGCAGTGCGAGGAGCTGGTGGAAAAAGGGCTTGTACGGTATATCGGCATGAGCAACATGACCATTCCGAAATTGGAGGCTGTGCTTCCCCGGTGCAGAATAAAGCCTGCCGTTCTTGAGATGGAACTGCATCCTTCATTCCAGCAGCCGGAATTGTTTGATTATGCGGTCTCCCGGAACATCCTTCCAATCGGGTACTGTCCTCTCGGCTCTCCGTCCAGACCCGAGCGCGACCGTACCGATGAAGACGTGGTGGATATGGAACTGCCTGCGGTTGTCGAAGCAGCCCGGGCCCATGGCATACATCCTGCAGAGGTCTGCCTGAAATGGGCCGTCCAGAGAGGGCAGGTACCGATACCCTTTTCGGTAAAGGAGCATCAGTATAAATCCAACCTGAAATGCATAACCGAGGATCCGCTGACAGAAGAGGAAATGGAAGCCATACGCCTTGAAGACAGGAACTGCCGCCTGATAAAGGGGCAGGTGTTCCTGTGGGAAGGCTCGAAAGGATGGGAAGACCTTTGGGATGTTGACGGGAAAATAACGGGCCTGGAATGAACCCGCCGGTGAAAGGAGTGGAAACTATGCTGAAAGGAATTCCGAAAATACTTTCTCCTGAGTTGTTAAAGGTGTTATGCGAAATGGGTCATGGCGACAGTATTGTGATCGCCGACGGAAATTTTCCTGCAGAATCGGTAGGCAGAAATGCGAAAGTCATACGCATGGACGGCCATGGAACATGTGAACTGCTTGAGGCCATCCTTAAGCTGTTCCCGCTGGATACCTATGTAGACCATCCCGTCCAGTTGATGCAGGTGGTACCCGGGGATAAAGTTGAAACACCCATATGGGATGAATATGTGAATATAATAAGGAAGTATGATGACCGGGGCAGCAGTGCCGTATCGCACGTGGAACGCTTCAGATTCTACGAGGAAGCCCGTAATGCCTATGCAATCATCGCAACCGGAGAGAGTGCTCTTTATGCGAATATAATGCTAAAGAAGGGTGTTGTTGTATAAGAGGAGGCGCTATATGTGCCTCCCTTGTTATAAAATTTCTAATAAATACCATTGCAAAAAGCAGAAATATATTGTAAAATAAAATCCGCAGTTTGCGTCGGGGTGTGGCGCAGTTGGTAGCGCACGTGGTTTGGGACCATGGGGCCGGGGGTTCAAGTCCTCTCACCCCGACCAGTAAAATGTCCTTATAGTCGGAAACTATAAGGGCATTTTTGATTTTATGCTCAGTTTATCGCCTTTTTGTAGTTCGATATATTCGCCACCCCATAGTTCCGTACTATTTTTTCAGCCCTGGAAATTGAACTGCTCAGCGCGTCGATGGCATTCTGAATATCGCTGCTGTCATCAAGAACAAGTTCTATCTCGTTGCCGTTCATGACCAATTCGCATTTCCTGCAAAGATAATACGGTGAATTAAGCCATACAAATTTAAGGCCGTCCTGCCACTGCTTCCCGGGTATGCCCCTGATCTCGGCCCGTATTTTGTATTTATCAGGCGCCTCATTCAACGTCACCGATATATGATCGAGCTCCATCAAACCACTCCCTGCATTTGTCAATAGAAATCCGTGTTACCCGTTTTATATGTCCCTGTTGTTTTTTCATGTGCCGGTACTGAAATGTTTGTAACAGAAAGAGCTGCATATAGTATTGTTTACATTGGGAAGGATAATAATTCAGATAACAACGACTTAATGTTTTTTCACTGCATAATAACGTAATTACCACCGCAAGATAAATTTTCAGGACTGAAAATACCGGCCATACAGCATTTAAAAAAGGATTTCATGTTTTGCGGGATAAATTCTTTATTTGCGATGCTGCATTTTTTCCGGTTTAAAATCCGGAGCTTTGCCCAATTCTCCTATATCCTGAAAATATGCTATAACCGGTAGTTGCAAAATGAATCGAAAACATAAATTCAGTTTTTTATTTCAGGCCTTAAAACAATAGTTGCCAGCGGCGGTATCCTTAAAATCAGGGAATACGGCCTGTAATGGAACGGGATTTCTTCCGAATGGATTCTGCCTGCGTTCACTACATTGCTGCCGCCGTACTCTTCCCTGTCGCTGTTGAAAACCTCTTCATAGTATGTGTAAAAAGGAGCTCCGATGCGGTAGTTTTCATGGGCCGCGGGTGTGAAATTGCATACAAAAATAAGCATGTCGCGCCAGTCCCTGCCCTTTCGGATGAAGGATACAACACTGTGCTCGGTATCATTGCAGTCAATCCATTCAAAGCCTTCATAGTGGAAATCCACTTCGTAAAGCGCCGGTTCCTTCAGGTAAAAATTATTCAGTTCCTTCACGTACCGGTGCATTTTCTCATGCATCGGGTAGCCTAAAAGATGCCAGTCCAGGCTTTCTTTATATTTCCACTCAATAAACTGGCCGAATTCTCCGCCCATGAACAGCAGCTTTTTCCCGGGATGGCCCATGAAATAGCCCAGTGCCGCGCGCAGCCCTGCGAATTTCTGCCAGTAATCTCCCGGCATTTTGCTCAGCAGCGAACACTTGCCATGAACCACTTCGTCATGGGACAATACAAGGATGAAATTCTCGCTCCACGCATACATGAAGGAGAAGGTTATAAGGTCCTGGTGGTATTTCCTGTATGCCGAGTCCATGCTCATATACCTGAGAAAATCGTTCATCCAGCCCATGTTCCATTTATGCGAAAAGCCGAGCCCGCCGTCGTGTGCAGGTCTTGTCACCATCGGCCATGCTGTGGATTCTTCCGCAATCATCATTACGTTCGGAAAATACCTGTACACGACACAGTTCAACTGCCTTAAAAAATCTATCGCTTCAAGGTTCTCACGGCCGCCGTACCTGTTCGGTATCCATTCACCATCTTTCCTGCAGTAGTCCAGGTAAAGCATGAAAGCAACAGCGTCCACCCTTAACCCGTCCACATGGAATATTTCGAACCAGTACACCGCATTGGATATTAAAAAGCTCCTGACCTCATTCCGCGAGAAATTGAAAACATGCGTCCCCCATTCATGGTGCTCGCCGCGGAGTTTGTCGGCATGCTCGTAACATGCGGTACCGTCGAACCGTGCAAGGCCGTGGCCGTCCTTGGGGAAATGGGCCGGAACCCAGTCGAGGATAACGCCCAGGCCGTTCTGGTGGCACGTATCAATGAAGTACTTGAAATCCTCGGGCTTGCCATAACGTGCGGTAACAGCATAATAACCGGTAACCTGGTATCCCCACGAACCGTCATAGGGATGTTCCATGACGGGCAGAAGTTCGATATGCGTGTAACCCATTTCCCTGGCATAGGGGATTAGTTTTTCTGCCAGCTGCCTGTATGACAGCGGTTTAAACCCTGTTTCGGACTCCGGATCGGGATCGGGCTGCTGCATCCACGAACCCAAATGCACTTCGTAGATATTTACCGGTTTGTCAAAAGTGCTTTCGGCTGCGCGCTTTTTCATCCATTCCCGGTCGTTCCATTCATAGTTGTCAAGGTCATACACCCTTGAGGCGGTTTTCGGGGGTTTCTCGGCATAAAACGCATACGGATCGGCCTTGATATAGATCTCATCAAAAGGGGTTTTAATTTCATATTTGTAAATATCGTTTTTCACAACACCCGGGATGAATATCTCCCAAACCCCGGAACTTCCCAGCATCCGCATCTGGTGGCGCCTTCCGTCCCACTGGTTGAAATCGCCCACAACACTTACCCGTTTTGCTTCGGGAGCCCACACGCAGAATGATACGCCCGAAACGCCGTTAATGGTCCGGATATGGGCGCCTAATTTCTCATATATCCTGTGATGGGTGCCCTCGTTGAAAAGATACAGATCGTAATCCGATACTGTGGGCCAGAATGAATAGGGATCATAGGTTTCAAAAACGTGACCGGTATAATCCGTGACCCTGAATTTATAGAAATAATCAAAAGATACACCGGGGAGAACCAATGTAAAAAATCCCCGGTGGTCCCTTTTGGTCATTGTATAGGAAATACCGCTTTTTTCAAAAATAACGTCAATGCTTTCAGCATTCGGTATGTATGCACATATCGCGGTTTCATCGCCCTGTGTGTGCATACCCAGTATCTCGTGAGGATTCCTGTGATAACCAAGAATAACCCTTTCAATACCGCCATCGTCAAAGACATAACCCATATGAATTACTCCTGAAATTTTAAAGATGCAGGCAATTCAATATGAATTATGCCCTGAAAAGGATAAATTAATCTATTTCTCAAGCACTTTAATCATCCGGTATATAATGGCAGCAGCCTCCGCCCTTGTTGCATGGTTTTTCGGTCCAAGCCTGTTGTCGCCTATCCCGTTTATAATGCCGGAATAATGCATCAGTGCGAAAGCCGACTGGGCATAAGGGTCAATTTCGGCATAGTCCGTGAACTTGTAAAGCACGTATAACGGGGGCTGGTCAAGGGTAAGGCCCGCGGTTTTTATTGCCCGGTACGAGTAATATACAATATCCTGCCTTGTTATCGGCTTATCAGGATAGAACCTGCCGCTGCTGTCGGGCTCGATTATTTTGTACCGGTATGCAGTCATAATATAACGGTGATACCAGTCATTCGGGGTCACGTCTTTAAAGCTCCCTATCGGGGTCTCGGGCAGTGCAAATGTTGTAACAAGGAGCTTAATAAACTCGGCGCGGGTAATATTTCCCGACGGATTGAAATTTCCATTTCCGTCTCCGTTTATAATTCCCATTGAAGTGAGGGTATTTATCGCATCCCTTGCCCATGCATAATTCTCAGGAATGTCGCTGTATCTGGTAACAGGCGGTGTCTGAACGGTAACCTCGTTGCTCGGGAAGGATTCGCCTGCCGCGTTCTTGGCTTTTACAATATAGGTGTATGAATGTTCAGGCTCAACATTAATGTCGGCAAAAGTGACAGCATTCCTGTCAGCAACCCCTATCAGTATGAAATCGTTGTCGTAGGCATTGCTTTTCCGGTATATCGTAAACTGATCCTCATTGTCCGACAGGTCAATCCACGTAAGAACAACACGCCCAGAACCTACGACGGTGGGTACCGAAAGGCTTGGAGTTGCGGGTATTTTAGTTGTATAGAACACCTCGTTCGTGAAGGTTTCGAATACGGGATATTCGCAATGGGCGCGTATCCGGATGGTATAGTCAACGCCGTCAGCCGGAATAAACCTGCGCATCGTAACATCCTTCGGGATCTTTTCAAGAGTGTGCCATATATCGTTCACGCTTGTTTTATACTCAATAACGTAGTATTCCTCCACGTCAGAAAAGTCGTTCCAAGCAAGATAAAGCCAGCCATCTATCATTGCTACCGCCAGTTTCCCTTCAGGCCTTTCAAATGAAATATGAATGGGCTCGGTGGATACAAAGCCCGAAAAAGCCGTATCATTTTTAACCGCGCGGATCTGGTAGGTATAGGTTTCGCCGTTTATTATATTCTCGTCGGAATACATGAACTGGCCGCTCCTTACGGTACCGATATGCTTCCATATTCCGTCCGATTCGGCCATGCGCCATATTTCAAAACCGCTTTCCACGGCCCTGTCATACTCCCATGTAAGGAACACCCTGTTCGGAACTATGCTTTTGATTTCGAAATTCTGCACCCTTGGAAGCTGTTCGGTTGAAACATAAATCTCGGGTGTGTAATCCGAATCAACGTACGCTGAGCGAAGTTTCAGACGATAACCGTTTATCGAGCCGGGCTGCACCGTATCAATGTACGAACCGGCATTTGTCAGCGTGGCCAGCTGCGTAAACACACCGCTGGAATCGTACTTTTCAAGGACAATCGTGTAATTGCCCGCGGCCTGCCTGTTCCATTCCAGGAGTATTTCGGTGTCTGAAATTGCACGCCCGTAGAAATGGGTTTCAAACAACAGCTTTGTATATGCCGATACTCCGCTTGACGAAGGTAAATACTCGGTGGTAAACCCGCCGTCATAACGGCCTTTTATCCTGTAGTAATACTTTGTTCCCGGGATAAGGTCATTGTCTGTGTATTCGGTCTGGCCCGGCCTGGTGGTATGGATCTCTTCCCACTGGCTGCTTGATGCTTCCCTTCGCTCTATAATAACAACCGAGTTGTCAGCAGAAATATAGCCTTCTCCGGGGTATTTCCACGACAGGATCATCTGTGTGCTGTAGGTCTCGGTAATGTCGAAGTCTACAGGGAACAGGAACGGAATGGTAACCTCTTCGCTGTATGCCCCGCGGTATGAGGAGCTAAACGGTACAACCCTGTAAGTATAAAGCTGTCCGTTCTCTGCGCTTTTGTCTATGAAGCTTGTTTCATTGGCCTTTGTGGAGCCGATATGTACATAGTATCCGTTTCCTTTCCTTCTCTCCACCCTGTACCCTGTTTCCTTTGCTGAAACGTCATCCCAGGTTATTTTTACCGAAGCGGTGGACAATACTACCGCCTGAACGTTCTGCGGGGCTTTCAAAAGCGTGGTTACAAGCTGGCCTGAGCTTGTGGCGGGATAGTACAGGTATATTGCAGAAACAGATGTAACTGCACGGATCCGGTAAAAGTACTTCGATGCCTCTGCAAGGCCTGTGTCCGTATAGGATCTCTCGTTTCCCGGAACCGTTGCAATGGTCTGCCATGTATTGCTTCCTTCGGATCTTCGTTCAATAACGGTCTGGTAATTTGATTCGGGAATCTTGTTTGAGGAGGGGTACGTCCATGTCAGTTCGGTTTCGGAGTCTGAAAGCGCCTTTACTGAGAGACCCGTGGGATAAAGGAATTCAACAGGAAATGAATCACGGGATCTGCCCGCCTCACCGCCTTTTGTTGCAAACACCCTGTACACATACGTGTGCCCGTTGGATATGCTGGTATCGGTGTAGGATGAAACATTTGCCGGCACATTGGCAATCGTGACAAAAGTGCCTGAATCGGTCTGCCTCTGTATTGTGTACCTCGTGGCTCCTGAAACGTTATTGTCCCAGTTTACCTGGATACTGGAGCTGTTGTACACAAAAGCATTTACATATGAAGGCGAACCGAGGGTATCGGCGTTTGAAATGCTTGCAAACAATAGTATTACAAGCATAGGGATAATTAAGTAAAGTGCCTTCCTCATACCATCATCTCCCCAAAAACCATTTACTACATGTATTGTACCATAAATATGTATGCATTTCTCTGTTGTATTTTTCTTAAGAGTTTGGTTATACGGTGTTTTTTTATACCCTCATTTTACATATCGAAATATTATGAAAAAATCTTTTGCAAAAATAACGGCAGGAATATCCCTTCTTTTTGTCAGGAAATGCAGAAAAGGCAAAAAAAAGAGGCCGACGTAAAGAAGTGCGTCAGCCAAAATAAAGGGGGTCAAAATGTATTGTGAGGTCATTAAAGAGTTTAACCTATATATGGGTTTTTATACATGATTTTATAATTTTTTTAAAATAGTTATTTGTATTGGATTAATGCTTCATATATAATATAACTGTCGGTCGGTTAAGTATGAAAATACCGGGTTTAATTTGCCTGTTACCGGGTAAAAAAGCAAGTAACACAAACTAACCAGGGAAGGAATATACAATGGAAAAAGAAATTTGGAAAAAACCGCTTCGCCAGTGCAATGTCGGCGGAGAAGCCTTAATAGAAGGCGTTATGATGCGAAACGGGAATAGAATCGCTACCGCCATCCGGAAATCCAACGGCGAAATCGTGGTTGAAACCACCGAATATGTACCGCTGTCGAAAAGGTTTTGCCTGTTTAAACTTCCGGTAATCCGCGGTGCTGTGAATATGATAGATTCCATGTTTATCGGAATGAAAGCCCTCATGGATTCGGCCGAAAAGGTGGATATCGAGGAAGAAGAAGACTCTAAACTTGACAGGTTCCTTAAGAAAGTATTCGGCGATAAGTTCTTCCAGGTTATGCTGTATTTTTCGGTTGTTATAGCGCTGTTATTCGGTATTGGCCTGTTTATGCTGCTTCCGAACTGGATAACCGGGTGGTTCAGCTTCGACAAGTCCACAACCGGCGGCTCAATACTTGCGAACCTGATAGAAGGCTTAATACGTCTTATAATTTTCTTTTCATATATCTGGCTGGTATCAAGGAACAAGGAAATAAAAAGGGTGTTTCAATACCACGGCGCTGAGCATAATGCAATTTACGCCTACGAAAACAAGGAGGAGCTGACGGTTGAAAACGCGATAAGGCATACCACGCTGCATCCAAGATGCGGAACGGCGTACCTGTTCGTGGTGATTATCACAAGCATAGTACTGTTTTCGTTTGCAAAATGGCACAGCCCGCTCGTGAATATGGCGATAAGGCTGCTGCTTCTGCCTCTTGTAGCGGGGATTGCATACGAAGTGTTCAAACTGGCCGCAAAGTCCGGTTTTAAACCCTTGCGTGCAATAAGCTACCCGGGCCTTATGCTGCAGAAAATAACAACGCAGCCTCCCGACGAAAGCCAGGTAGAAGTTGCGCTTGCAGCACTGAAGGCCGTTATTGACGATTAACGGGTTGAAAGGCCCTTCCGGAGGTTTATGCCGTTGAATATTAAGGAAGCACTGGCATTCGCAGCCGAAATCTTAAAAAAAGGAAACATACAGGCCCCGGTACGAGAAGCCGGGGCTTTGCTGGCATATGTCCTGAAAAAGGATTTATCCTATATTTACGCCCATCCCGAGGAGAACCTTCCCGGCAGTATTGAAGGAGAATTTTTAAAAGCGGTTGAAAAGAGGGGCAGCAGGATGCCCTTTCAGTATATTACTAATCACCAGGAATTCATGTCACTGGACTTTTACGTGGACGAAAGCTGCCTTGTCCCGCGCCCCGAAACCGAGATACTCGTTGAGGCGGCACTGAACGTTGTAAAAAAATACGAAAAGCCCATCCGAGTTCTGGACATAGGCACCGGTTCGGGCGCGATTGCGGTAAGTATTGCGTATTATGACAGGAATACCGTTGTTGATGCAATCGATATATCTGAAAGTGCTTTGAACACGGCGATGAAAAATGCAAAACGTCATAAGGTCCTTGACCGGATAAGTTTCATTAACCGGGATTTCATGCATTTTGCCGCTAAAGAGCCCTACCGGGTTATAATATCAAATCCGCCGTATATCCCCCGTGATGAAATCAAAAACCTTATGCCCGAAGTGGCGGATTACGAACCCGTTATTGCCCTTGACGGCGGTACCGACGGGCTGGATTTTTACCGCGCCATAGCATCAGGACTAAAAAATCTTTTAACCCCGGACGGAACGGTTCTGACCGAGGTCGGAGCAGGGCAGCATGCCATGGTCCGCGGGCTTTTCGAAAAAGAAGGAATGTCCGTTTTGGTGCTGAAGGATCTTGCAGGCATCGACAGGGTAGTCGTTGGAAGTTTGTCGGAAACATTTTTCCTGTAATTTGTATAAAATCTCCTTTTTAAGATTATACTTCAATAAGTGAATAATCTTATCAGGGAGTTAATATATGAACGGAAATGTGGGTTATAACTATTCGGAGAATAAAAGTCCGGGGTTCATAAAGAAATTTCTGTACAGCTGCGAAGATGATTATGAAAACACTGTATCAGACAGTCTTCTTGTTCTGAAAAGCATTCAGCAGGCGCGCCAGGAATGGATGGAGGCTGTTGCAAATTTTGACCAGGCCGACAATGAAGAGCTGATAGACTATTACATCTACAGGATGAAAGCCTGCCAGATTCGCTACAATTATCTCCTTAAGATAGCCAAGGAAATGGGTATCCGCGGGGAATTGAACGACGCCCTGTGATTTTTCATGCGTGTTGTTTATCACGGGTAATCATAATTCCCCGTCCGGCTGAATAGAATAGTAACCGACAAAGATCCTGGGAGGTTGCAATGGATAACCTTTATATTCTGCTTGCCTGGGTTGCAGGCATTGCTATTGTGCTGTTTTTCGGGAAAGCACTGAAAGTACCTCTCAAGATTGCGTTAAAGCTGCTGTTCAACAGCCTGTTGGGCGGGATGGCCATTATTGTCATCAATTATCTTGGAAATTTCGTAGACTTCTATATTCCGCTGAACTTTTTCTCAGCCCTGATAGTGGGAACGCTGGGTCTTCCCGGAGTTATTCTGCTTATTATTCTTAAGTATCTGCTGTAAAAAGCAATAACGCCTTGTTTTCCGGGCAGGTGCAGTATCCGGCCTGCCGTTAGTTTTCCCGTTCCCGTTTTCTGTAATAATCAATATTTCCCCAGCATATAATTGTTCAGTAGACAGACATGTAAAAGCTGTAAACCCGGAGAGCCTTTTGGCCTGAATCTTTTTGCGCAGCACTGAAATTACATTCTGAAACACCTGAATTAGGAGACGGGATGTGAGATTATGCAGGAAGCAAGGAATTTGATAGAGAACAGTTATGGTATACGTATTATGGGAATAAAGCCGTATCGTGCAGGCTATATTCTTGATACAAATGCCGGAAAGAAGTACATAAAAGCCTGCCAGTACACAAAGGAACGTATCCTGTTTATCCATCAAGCAAAGACCCACCTGGTAATGAATGATTTCAGGAATATTGATCCCTATTGCCTTACCCTGAATAAACAGCCTTTTATTGAAATAGATGACGTGCCGTATACGATGGTAGACCTGATTGAAGGCAGGGAATGCGAGTTTGATGATGATCGTGATGTAATAAGGGCAACAGAAGCCCTTGCGTTAATGCATAAGGCAGCCCATGGTTTCTTCCCGAAAGGTCCGTATATTCCGAGCGGCCTGGGCAAACTTCCTGCATCCTTCAAAAAGCGCCTCGAAGAGATCCGCAAGCTGAGAAGAAAGGCCGAGAAGGAACGGAACACGTTCGACTATCTGTTCATGGAGCATTTCGACCATTTTTACAGGTCCGGGCTGAAAAGCCTTGAAATACTTTTCGCATCCAAATACAGCAAGATTGTTGAACAAACCCTCAGAACGGGCATGATCTGCCACCATGATTATTCATACCAGAACATTTTAATCAAGGGCGACATAACTTCCATTATTAATTTTGATTACTGCAGCGTGGAGCTTAAAATATACGACATTGTGAATATACTTCGCCGCAGGATGAGAAAGTGCAGCTGGGACATAGAAAAAGCCAGGCTGATACTTGATGTGTACCGTAAAATAGAGCCTCTGGACCAGGATGAAATGAAAGTAATGAAAAGCATGCTCCAGTTTCCACAGAAATTCTGGAGGGTTATAAACCGCTACTACAACAGCAGAAGGTGCTGGGCGCAGAAAAACTTCACCATAATGCTTGAAGAAGTTATACAGGAAAAAGACGCCCACAGGGAATTCATGGAGAAGTTCGACACCCTCTGAACCCGGGACAACGTACCTGTCCCGCTGTTTAAAACAGACCGGTGATTCTGCCGTCGGGCTGTATATCCATCCTGTTTGCCGCAGGTTCCTTCGGAAGGCCCGGCATTGTCATGATATCGCCTGTTAATGCCACAATAAATCCCGCACCGGCCGATACCCGGACATCCCTTACAGTCAGCTCAAAACCTTCAGGGCGTCCCAGGAGGCTTGGATTATCAGACAGCGAGTACTGGGTTTTGGCCATGCATACAGGCATTTTGTCAAGACCGATGGCTTCTATCTGCCTGATGGCTTTTTCTGCCTTGTCTGTAAATACAACCTTTCCTCCGCCGTAAATCTCCCGGTTTATAATCTGGATTTTCTCGCGGATGCTCATATTTACGTCATAAAGAGGCTCAAAATCAGACGGAGTGGTTTCAGTAAGCCTTATTACCTTGTTTGCAAGCTCGAGACCGCCCAAACTGCCCTTTTCGTACACTTCGTTAATTGCCGCATCAACGCCAAGGTCATTGCAATGATTGATAATGAAATCTATCTCGGCATCGGTATCGGAACTGAAACGGTTTATTGCAACCACAACGGGCACCTTGAACATGCGGATGTTTTCTATATGCTTGTCAAGGTTTGAAATTCCCTTTCTTAATGCATCAAGGTTCTCTACAGAGAGGTTATTCTTAGGCACGCCGCCGTTATACTTCAGTGCCCTTACCGTTGCCACCAGTACCGCGGCATCGGGTTTAAGGCCCGCAAACCTGCATTTGATGTCAAAGAACTTCTCAGCGCCCAGATCGGCACCAAACCCGGCCTCGGTAAAAACATAATCGGCAAGTTTCAGGGCAAGTTTTGTTGCGATAACACTGTTGCAGCCATGGGCAATATTCGCAAAAGGCCCGCCATGCATGAATGCAGGGGTGTTTTCAAGGGTCTGGACAAGGTTCGGTTTTAGCGCATCCTTCAACAGGAGAGCCATTGCGCCTTCAACCTTCAGGTCTTTTGCCATGACCGGCTGCCCTGCAGTATTGTATCCTATAATAATGTTTCCAAGCCTGTTTTTAAGGTCGGTTATGTCCTCGGCAAGGCACAGGATTGCCATAACCTCGGATGCAACGGTGATATGGAACCCGTCCTCCCTCGGGAACCCGTTGGCTTTACCGCCGAGGCCGACGATGATGTCCCTTAAGGCCCGGTCGTTCATATCCATTACACGTTTCCATACAATATTCCGTATATCTATATTCAGTTCATTCCCCTGGTGAATATGGTTGTCAATAATGGCGGAAAGGAGGTTGTTCGCGCTTGTAACCGCGTGCAGGTCCCCTGTGAAATGAAGGTTTATATCTTCCATGGGCACAACCTGGGCATACCCGCCGCCTGCGGCACCGCCCTTAATGCCCATAACCGGCCCGAGTGAAGGCTCCCTTAGTGCTATCACCGCTCTTTTGCCGAGCTTCGCCATGGACTGGCCGAGACCGATGGTAGTTGTTGTTTTTCCTTCACCTGCAGGGGTCGGGTTTATGGCTGTTACAAGAATCAGTTTTCCGTCGCTATAGTTTTTTACCTTTTCTATGAACGAAGGCTTTACTTTAGCCTTATAGTCCCCGTACAGTTCCAAATCGTATCTGTTCATTCCAAGACCGGCTGCTATGGTTTCTATCTGTTTCAGGTTTGCATTCTGAGCTATTTCGATGTCGGTAGGCATATTGTTCATATTCTGTTCAATTCCTCCCCAAGAACTAATATGGGCTGTGTGAATGTACCCGGAAAAAATTCAATACGTGTCCATTCTATCAAAAAATGTATATGGTATTCAATAAAAACACGCAAAATACATACACTATGTCTGTAGGATGCATCAAAAACGGGATTTCGGGAAAAACTGAGTACCGGGTGTTTTTTTGCTTTTATAAAAAATCACCAAAAATGCATGCCTGAAATCAAGCAATAGTTGTTCAAAGCGCAAATTACATAGAAAACAGGAGAAAAAATAATATAAATTAACCGGATTATACCAGAGTGCTTGTAATTTGAATAAAAACACTTGACAGGAGAAAGAAATCCGAGTATAATCAGTAATTTTATTGACAGTGGGGTGAAAATTGTGGTATAATGTCACAGACAAAAGAAGAGGTGATTGGTATGGTTGAGAAAAACGCTCTGGGTCAAATCAGAAAAGAGATGGAAGCCTGCATTGGTAAAAGGATTCAGCTGAAAACAAATAAGGGGCGGAAAAAAACCCAGGTCAGAGAAGGCATCTTGGAATCAACTTACCCCAGTATTTTCACAGTTCGTTTCGAAAATGACTTTAAGAACGTGCGTAAAGTGTCCTACAGCTATACCGATGTACTAACCAACACCGTTGAAATAAAAGTTTGTGGTAGCAACAAGATGATAGTTTAACTTGGTCTGATTATATCGGTTGGTTTAAATCTCATTAGGTTTGAAAATCCAGAAAAAATCCCGGTAATGCCGGGATTTTTGCATGTTTGGGAGTATTCCATTGCACTATAGCTCCAAACACTTGATCAGTAAAGAAAAGCTATCGTGCGAATGCTCAGAAGCAGCCGCTGCATTAGCAAGAGCTGTGCGATTCAGCTCGGGCAAGCCAAAACTCGCAAAAATGCTATAAGAATAAAAAAGTATGTAGCATTTTTGCTCAAACAGTCGGTTTGCTTATCCTCGCTTCTTTTCGCACATCTCTAAGCTGCACTCCGCTAAAAGTTTCCTTGCATTGCACAAATATCGCCACACATGACGATTAAGCAAAGCTATCGTACGAATGCTCGGAAACAGTCGCTTCATTTGCAAGAACTGCGCAGTTCAGCTCGGGCAAGCCAAAATTCGCAAAAATGCTATAAGAATAAAAAAGTATGAAGCATTTTTGCTCAAACAGTCGGCTTGCTGTTCCTCGCTCTGACTGCGCATTTCTAAGCTGCACTCCGCTAAAAGTTTCCTCGTATTTACACAATATCTCCAAACAGTTGACCAGTAAAGAAAAGCTATCGTGCGAATGCTCAGAAGCAGCCGCTGCGTTTGCAAGAGCTGGCGAGTATCAGCCCGGGCAAGCAAAAACTCGCAAAAATGCTTAATGTGTTCCGCCGACCCTGTAATCATCGCTTGAGCGTTTGTCCGTGTCATAGAATACGATGTCCCCGTCCCTAAGCTCAAAGGTCACCTCGTAATAGTCGGTCTTCGTGTATGAAAAACCTTCCCTCCTGAACATATTGCAGTATGGTGCTTCCCAGTAGCTCAACACCGGGTTGTCAAAGTCACCGTTCTTTACAGTTTCTATCCTGAAATTCACAATAATATACCCGTCTTTTAGGAATATGCTCTCCTTCCC
>Ga0209537_1000036_pt1 | contig 130831 bp, 111 predicted proteins | sample BioPla4DNA1_FD_187698 | JGI IMG/M metagenome (GOLD analysis project Ga0209537, IMG submission 187698) | Biogas fermentation microbial communities from Germany - Plant 4 DNA1 (SPAdes) (version 2) | ecosystem: Engineered > Bioreactor > Anaerobic > Digestate | place: Bielefeld, North... | reverse complement strand
GAAAGACTTGTGGACCCGCAGGGAGAACCATGTCCTCTTGGCTTTGCAGCGGCTTGTCGAATCAGGTGTTGATCTGAAAACATGACTGCGCCCCCTGATGTCGGAAGGGGCGCAGCCGTCTACGAGCCGGTGTCAAGCGACAGACCGGATCATGACAAATATGAACAGACAAAACATGACTGCGAGCGTCAATCTGACCTTGTTGGGCAGTTTTACCGGGTACAACATGCACATCAACCTCCTAACCACTTAATCATGCAGCGGTTGGTACAACCGCAGAACAGAAACAAAAAAACGTATGCCCCATCAATTGATGGCCAACATACGCTTGGAGCACTCCTACGAGGTTAGCTGCCGGGTTGGGGCACCCAAGTTGCCCTTCCTGCCGTGAGGCAAGATTCACCCCAAAATGATGGTTCCCCCGCTGAGCATATAGCAATTAGGAGATCTCGCACTTCTATTATCCCAGAGTTGGTATGAAGTGTCAAGCGGAATCGTCAGGGTGGCCGGGCAGTCGCCTAGCGCCTTCCTGCCCCTGGCCACACTCTGAAGTTCATATAAGGGTTCATGCCGTAGCCTGGATAGAACCGCCACAGAGTCCCGATGCCGGTCCTCGGGCGTTGGACACTTCCAGGTGGGAAATAGAACGGCCTACGATTGACGACTGGAGGTTGGATAATAATGGTTTGCCGATCGGGGCGGCGTTCGGGAGTTTGGTCTGGCATCTCTTCCCGCTCTTCCTGGCGGCCGCCTTTCAGCCGTTCCCTGAGGCCCTCTTTGAGCTGCTCAATCCGCTTTGCTGCTGCATTCTTCAGCGCATCCATTAGTTCTTCAGCCTCAATCCCCAGTTCCTCCGCCAAATCGTGCAAGAATGAGCTTGAACTCAGCGGAAGTTCCTGCGGGGCGATCACTGTCCAGCGCCTGGTTGGTTCCGCCCCACTGGCCGCCGCTCCCACCATCAAGCTCATCAGCAGAGTCAGCACACACATCTTCAATGCCAGTCTCATCGTGATTTCCCCCTTTTGTGTATTTATTGGTCCGCGGCTGGAATAATGCTTCGCCGCACGCCCGGGAAAAAATGTCCGTCACACATTCTGTGGCGACAAGGAAGGATGATTGTTCTAGAATCTTGAATAAAAACGTAACCATGGTTTAACCGATTGGGGGAATAGAACGGTGGCTGAGAAAACAGTCGCGACGGCTGGCATACTTGTTATTCTTTTCCTGGTGATGTGGAGTGGAGCCTTTGCTGCCGCAAGTGTGGGTACAGAGCTGATCAGCGCCGAATCCGACTATGTGTCCATTCGTTTGGCCGTACCCAGAATCAGAGGCCTGGACGACTGGCTGTTTGAGGAATACCTCAATGCGTCCTGGCGCCTGGATCAGCTTGAGTTTGCCCATGAGATCCATGAAGCGGCGCTGATGGCGAAATCAGGGCAGCTTGGCGACATTCCCGGCCATTTCTTCCCTTATGTGTGCTGGACAGACTTCGAGGTCAAATACAACCAAGATGGGATGCTGTCTTTGGTCATCTTGTTCTATGAATACACCGGCGGAGCCCATGGACACACCAGGCAGCAAGCGTTGAACTACGACTTTACAACCAAGCGGCAGTTGTCTTTGAATGATGCGGTGGGTCGTCAAGGCGCGGTGGAGATTATTCTTGATGAAATCAACCGCCAGATTGCCGCCGATCCCGAATGGTATTTCCCTGATGTGCTGCCCCTGAGCCACCTTAACGAGGAGGATTTTTACCTGACTGAAGCGGGGCTTGTGGTTTTCTATCAACTGTATGAGATCGCCCCGTACGCGGCGGGGATTCGAGAATTCGTCATTCCGTGGCAGTGTTTTGAAACAGCGGAGTTGGTTGAGCCGTGAAACCTTCGACGCGCTCGATGCTTGATTCCTACAATCCTGATGGACGTTCATTCATCAACCCCTACAACGCTGTGGTCCAACAGCCGCTGCTGATCCTCCCGCCGAGGCGGTGGATTTTCAAACGCTATCGCAGAGTTCTCGCCCTGCTGTTGTTCAGCGCGCTCTTCTCCGTCAATGTTTTTGTTTATCTCAGCATTCCAGTTTACATGATAGCGTTTTGGTTCTTGTATGAGCTGTCGGCGGTTTGGCGGGCGCACCGCTACTCCGTACTCGTCCTTTGGGGTTTGACCTTGGCGTTCCTGCTGCTTTTCTTGACCGCGGGAGGCATATTGAGGACTTGGCTTTGGCAGGCTTTAAGCACTTGGCTTTTCTAAACAGGAGCGGAGGTGGGAGCAGGTGAATAGAGTCAGTCTTTTATACCCGGCGGAGTATGCTGAAGAGCGTGACAAGGCCGGGGTCGACCGATCCTTTTACATGCAGCTTGGGTTGGAACGGCTAATCCGGATCCCGGTCAAGGGGACGCTGCCGTGGATTGACCAGCACGAGCAGTTCGCCCAGCTGTTCACTTCCAACACCGAGGTGATTCAATACCGTCTCGATGTGGTGGAGGATTTGCTTAAGAATCCAGGGTTGGTGGATGTCCTTATCCAGGCGCTGCCCCAGATCGAGACCATTGCGGCGCTGCGGGCGGACAAGAGCCGGGCTTCCGACGTCATATCATGCCTGTACAGTATAGCCGACATCGAGCTGTACACCAACTGTGTGGATTTGCTGCATAAAGCCCTGTCCGAGGCGGAAGTCAGTTCCCAGGGACTGAAGGCGCTGTTTGAGATTCTCGACGAGGTTCAGCACAGCGGCGAATACCAAAACCTGAAAGAAAGCTCCCGCCGGCTGATGGACAAGATGCGCGGCATCAAGAGTGTGACCATCGGTGTCAACCTCAACGCCCAGCTCCATGCTGTCGAAGCAGGAGTGGTATCGGTCAACTCCGAGTACTTCCGCTCGGGGGACATTATTGACCGAATCTTGCGTCTGGACCGCACCGACGACGGTTTCCGCTGCCTGACACCCCTGATCCCTTACGGCGCAAGCCGGGGTGATCACAAGGACACCGCTTTCAACTCGGCCATTCTCAATGCCTTGGACATTATTTTCAGTTCAGCCGTGCGGAACTGGCGCCCGCTGATCCGCCGGTACCTGGCGCAGAACACGGATTACCTGGTCAGCTTGGCTAAGGAAATCAGGCTGCTTTTGGGCGCTGTTGAGCTGGCAAGAAGGATGAGGGCTTTGGGGATGCCTATGTGCAAGCCTGAAGTGTGCCCAATGGAAGAGAAAGCCTTAAGCCTGAGATCCTTCTACAATCCCCATATAGCCGTGAGCCTCGGGGAAAGCAGGGCGGATGAGATGGTCTTCAACAACCTGGATTTCGACAGCGAAGGCATGATTTACGTCCTCACCGGAGCCAACAGGGGAGGAAAAACCGCAGTCACTTATGGGGTAGGGATCATCCAAGCCCTGTTTCAGCTGGGGTTTTACGTTCCTGCCCGCTCCGCGAGGCTCAGTCCGGTGGACAATATTTTCGTGCACTTTCCTTCCACCGGCGAGTCCATCGGCAAAGGGCGCCTTGGGGAAGAGTGCGACAACCTGAGGCAGATCGCAGCCCGCGTTTCCGAATACAGCATGGTGCTCATGGATGAGGCACTGTCCAGCACCAGCGCGGTGGAGGCGGTGTTCATCGCCAGTGAAGTGCTTTTGGGGCTCAGCTCCATTGGTGTCAGAGGCATCTTTTCCACCCATCTTCACGATCTTGCGCAGCGGGTGGATGAACTGAACCGGCATTCCGCCAATAAGGCGAAAATCGACAATCTCGTGGCAGAAGTCGAACCCGACACAACCAACCGGACGTTCAAAATCCTGCGGGCTAAACCCGACGGCCTAAGCTATGCCCGCAGTATCGCCGAGCAGTACGGGATTACCCTTGATCAGATCCTCCAAGCCCGGAGGCAGCAGCGGGCTGGTCGATAGAGCCAGCAAAGCCTCCCGACGGCCGGGAGGCTTTTTTCATGTCACGCTTTGTTGTTTTTCGTGTCGATCATCTCAAGTTCGTCATAGTACGGGACGCCGTCATGGTAGAAATCCCATACAGCCCGGTCGGTCAATGGATGGTAGAGCAGCGACTCGAACAATTCAGGTGTAATAGTGACGGCATGGGCACCGAGCAGGCATACCCTGTGCACCTGCTCCACATTTTTAAAGCTGGCCGCCAGTACTTTGGTGGGCATGCCATAGGCTTTGATGAAGGTCATGATGTCCGCCACCACCCCAATACCATCCGAGGAAATGTTGTCCAGGCGGTTGACGTACGGGGCCACGAAGTCGGCGCCGGCTTTGGCGGCGATCAAAGCCTGCTGTTGGGTAAAGATCGCCGTGGCTGTGACTTTCACACCTCGCTGCTTCAGCAGCTGCATCGCCTTGATGCCCTGGGGTGTGACCGGTATTTTGGCGTAATAATTTCCTTTGCACAGATCGCGGTATTCCATAGCCTCGGCCACAATATCTTCCGCCTTACTGCCGATAGGCTGCACATGAAGCATCGCGTCATCGCCGACGACTCGGCGGATGTCCACCAGCAAACGCCTCAGCGGCTTTTGTTCCTGAGCGATGATCGTGGGATTGGTAGTCACACCGTCGATGGGGTACAAATCGAACAATCTCTCGATTTCCTTTATGTTTGCCGTATCAAGCATATAAATCATCATCACAACCTCCTTCAGCCACTCGTGAACAGTATCACATATTTTTGTGGAAACAACAACGTTGTCCCGGTTACTTTTTAGTTAAATCTTAGGCACTAGGAAAACACCCCTCGATATTGTACAATAAATAGACCAGGGAGGTTGGCCGATGAATAACCGGTTTAAATTAGTAGCCCTCGATCTCGATGGAACGCTCCTCTCACCCCAGGGAGAACTGCAGCCGGAGGTGAGACAAGCCCTGGCTGCTGTTCAAGCCAAAGGAATCCACGTTACTTTGGCCACTGGGCGGCGCGCTTGCCGTACACTGCCGTGGGCCAGGGCCTTACATATTGCAGTGCCTGTTGTTGCCCACAATGGGGCTGTGGTAGTTGATCCCCTGTCGGGGCGGTTCTGCCTGCAGCAAGGAATCTCCTTGCCCGCGGCTAATGAATTAATCAGCGAACTCTGCAGGCTGGATCTGCCTCATTTGGTCTACCGCGGAGAGGATCGAGGGGAAATGGCGGTGCTCGCCGCCGCATTCGCCGGGCACCGGAGTGAGTTCCTGGCTTACATTGACGATCAGTTGGCGGTCGTGGAAAACATTGCTTTGGAGGCGGATCCGATCAAGATTGCTGTCCTGGCCAAAGCAGACAGAATGGAGAAACTGGTGGAGGCATGGCCCCGCCGCTACGGCGGCGCTGTCAGCATGGTCGTCTACCGGTCCGATGGATATGTCGGCGTTGATTTCATCCCACCCAACTGTTCCAAAGCTTCAGGTGTCGGTTTCGTGTTAAACATGCTCAAGCTCGGTTTTGACGATGTGCTGGCTGTAGGTGACGATTACAACGATCTGGACCTGATTGAGGCGGCAGGATTCGGTGTTGCCATGGAGCACGCCCCTGAAGCAGTGAAGCGGCATGCCGACTACATCGCGCCATTCGGAGGCCGGGATGGCTTGGCCTATGTTTTGCACCGGTTTTTGCTGCGAGAAACGGAGTGAAGCGTGTGTCAACATTATGCCTTGTCCCTCATCAACAAGTGGCGTATAAGTGGCGGCAGTCGGCGATCCACGCCCAAAGCGGCCTGCTGCCGTTTTCCATTAAGGAGCTGGTCTCCCAGCTGCTGAAAGAGGCGGGGATGCCGTACCGCGACAGTGTGTTCCTGGAACAAATCGCTCTTTGGGAAGCGGTGGAAGAAGCCGGCAGCAAGCTTGCACACTACAGCCCGATGGTGGAGTTTCCAGGGTTCATCGCCGATCTGCATGATCTGTTTTTCCGGTACGAGTCGGGCGATGTCATCCTTGAGCATCTTTCCCCGGATGAAGCGCGGGAGCTGAACCTGGTCTATGGCCTGTATCTGGAGAAGCTGTCGGCCAGCCATGTGCTCAGTCAAGCCCGGCAAGTCGAAAAGGCTGTGGAATACTGGCCGGAGTCCCGGCTCAACCAAGAAACGGATCGGGTAAAACTGTACTATCTCGGACAGTTGACCCGCCTGGAGCGGCGCCTGGTGGATGCCGTCTGCCGGGACAAACACGTCGAACACTGCCTGTTCAGCCCCCAGGACGCCTCTGTGACAGCGGTCGCGGCCTCTTCACCACAAGACGAAATTGAGCTGGTGGCCCGGGCTATCATCGATCTGCTTAACCAGGGTGTTGAACCCCAGGCAGTTGCCGTCGCGTCTCCAAATCTCGAAAGTTACCTGCCGCTGATAGCGCCCCTGTTCACTCAGTATGGGCTGCCGTGGCAGCCGCCGATGCCGAAGCTTGCAGACACACCTGTGGGGAAGGCGGTGGGTACATTAGTACGCCTGATGCAGCCGGCGTGGGCAAAAGTCGATTTGGAGCAGTTGACCGCTCCCGGCTGGGGCCTGCCTTTCGCCCTGTCCCAGGAGGAACACAAAGCACTGCGGATTGCGCCTCCTACACTCCGCAGCCCGGAGCAGTGGCGGAACCAATTGGACGGGCATCCGGGATGGCGGTGGATATTAGACATGCTGGATTCAATCCAAGCTGAACCTGGACTGAACCCTGTGCGGCATTACACAGAACGGCTGCGGCGGGTTTTGACGGAACTGCCCCTGACCAAGTGGCCGGCTGCCGATCATCATCAGTGGGCGGTTTTGGCCAAGGCCTACGACGGGCTGCAGAACATCCTTGCGGATTTGGCCTTCTGCAAGCGCTCCATCAATATCGCCCAGTTTGAGCAAATCCTGGCTGACGCCATGTCCGGCTATACCCTGCCCCAGCCCCGGAGCTTCCTGCAGCAGATCTTTGTCGGCGCTCCGGCTCAGGCGCTGGGCATGGGCTACCACACACTATTCTTGATCGGTATGGCCGAGGCGCATTTCCCGAGGCCGGCAAAAAGAGATTGGCTGAGCAAACAGCTGCTTCCTAACAGCGACCATGAACTGTACCACCAGCTGCTTCGGTCCGCGGCCTATGTGCAGCTGTCCTACGCGGAACAGGATCAAGGGGACCGGGTGCATATCGCCTCGCAGTTCTTCCCGGCGGAGTATGCCCAGGTTGCACCTTTCAATCGCCTTTCTGGGCCTGCCAAGCCTGTAGCCGTTGGCGACGGCATTCTCGACGAAGCGGGAATCACAGCGGACATCGCCGCCAGGCTCCAAGGCCGTCAGCTGTCCGTATCCAGGCTGAATCTGTACGCAAGCTGCCCGTTCCGCTTTCTATGCAGTGAGATCTACAATCTTGAGGCGGAGGACGTCTTGGTTGACGATATCACACCCCAGACGGAAGGGGCGCTGATCCATGAGACTTTGCGCCTCTATTGGCAGCAGAAGCAGAAGGTCCCTGTGGAAGAGATTCTCGCCGAACAGTATGGGGCAGCGGGTGAAAGGCTGACTAAACGGGTGGTTTCCATGGTCCTCGCTTTTGTGAGAAAAGACCGGGAACTGGTGGAAACCAGCGGATATTATCCCACTTATCTGGAGCATTTTTTCGAGGGCCTTGCCGTGCAGTCTCAAGGGAGGACAATCCGGCTCAGGGGTATCATCGACCGTATTGACGTGGACAAGGATGGCAACTATGTGATCTACGACTACAAGACCGGCGCCAATCCTAGTGTCAAGGATATCAGGCAGGCACACAACCTGCAGCTGCAGGTCTACCTTTTGGCAGCGAGCCGTATGTTACCTGGAAAAGCGCACGGGATTGCGTTTTATAACATCAAGGACGGAAGGCGTACCGGGATTTGGCTTGAATCCGCCCGTCAAAGGCTGCGGATCGGCAAAAGCGATGGTATCCTTAGTGATGCGGAATGGCCGCAGTTGATCGACGAATTCCACCAGTCGCTCAAGGCCTGCTTGGACCAAATATTGAACGGATATTTTCCGGCTGCACCGGTGAGGGAAGATATCTGCAGTTACTGCCCTTACCGGGCTATCTGTCGAAAGGAGTAGCCGCCGTGGCCCATACCCCTACTCTTGATCAGAAACTGGCAATCGAAACCATTGATCGGAATGTGGTTGTCGTGGCCGGCGCCGGGTCGGGAAAGACCAGGGTGCTGGTGGACCGCTACCTCTACCTGCTTAGGCAGGGTGTGAGCTTCAACCGGATCCTGGCCATCACTTTCACCCGGAAAGCGGCCATGGAAATGAAAGACCGCATCCGCAGCGGGATGGCGCAGATCCCCGGTTTACCGGCGGATCTGATCCGTAATTTCAACCAAGCCCAGATCTCCACTATCCACAGCTTTTGTCAGCGCCTGGTCGCGGATCATCCTGACAAAGCCTGTGTCGATCCCCGCTTCCGCACTGCGGAAGAGTGGGAAAGCCGGGGGCTGTTGGCGCAAGTGGTCCGGCAGCAGGTGGACTGGGCGCTCGCCAGGAAAGAGCCGGGAGTTGCGGCTGTCCGTGAAACATACCGGCAAACCCAGGCGCTGGTGGAAGACTTGATCGATGTTTATGAACGGGTTATCCAGAAAGGGATCCGCACTTTTACCGTCCCCGACCGCTCCAATCAGCTGCAGGCTGAAGTCGACGCCCACCGCCGGGAACTGAGGGCCCGGATTTCCCAATGGCTGCAGGCAGTGAGCCAGACTAAACTCACGGAAAGCAAGAAACCGGTTGCGGCCGAGATCGCAGCCCTGTTCCAGGAATACCAGGGCTCTGTGGAAGGCCGGCCCGATGTGGAACAGGAGATTCTTTCGGAACTTGCCCGCCTTTTTGGAGGCAATTGGAGCAAAGAACTTAAGGATGAAGTGCAGGGGCTGAAAGATTTGTGCCTTACCCTCAGGCAGGCGCTGATTGATTTGGACGCCAGTCAAATCGTTGTCGAATTGGGCGAGTTCTTAACCCGGGTGGATCAAGATTACCAAAACCGGAAAAGGAAAGCCGGCATCCTCGATTTCAACGATTTGGAATTGCTGGCGGTTAAACTCCTTTCCAGCGGAGATGTGGATTCGGCTTACAGGTTCCAGCACGTGATGGTGGATGAGGCTCAGGATATCAACCCCGTGCAGCAGCAGCTGATTGCGCTTTTGACACGGGATCCTGAAACCAGGCTGTTTATCGTCGGCGATCCCAAACAATCCATATATCGTTTCCGCGGCGCCCAGGTGGAGGTTTTCATCGATCTGCACAAAGAAATCGTAGATCACGGCGGCAGGCTGGTAATGTTGAAAGACAACTTTAGGTCCCGGCCTCAACTGATCGAATTCGGCAACCAGTTTTTCAGTGACCTGTTCGCCGACGAACCGATCAGCTTTACGCCGGCCATATCCACGAGAGAAAGCACCGGGGTGCCGGCAGTGGATCTGCTCTGCGCGCCCAAAGGTGAAAGCTTAAGCCAGGGACGGGCTGCGGAAGCGCGGCAGATAGCCGCCTGCATCCGCCGGCTGGTGGACGAAGAAGGCTTTGCTTACAAAGACATTACACTTCTGTTCCGCACCATGAGCGCTGTGGGCATCTACGAGCAGGAGCTTCACAACTGTCAAATCCCGTTTGTGAATCTCTCGGGGCGCGGCTTTTACGAAAAGCAGGAAATCCAGGATGTTCTCATGTTCATCCAATGGCTGCAGGATTCGGAAAACGGGATTGCCGAGGCGGCTGTTCTCCGCTCTCCCTTCTTCAGCGTGTCCGATGCGGGGCTTTATTGGTACCGGGCACGAAAATACGATATGATCGACGCTGAAGATCGGGACAAGCTTGAGCTGGCTCGCAGGCTATATCCCCAGCTGCAGCAGGACCTGGCCCTTCTGCCCGCGCCGCGGTTTCTGGAAAAACTGCTGGATGCGACGGATTTTTGCCAGCGCACACTGGCTTTGCCGTTGGGGGCGCAGCGCTTGGCCAATATCAACAAGCTCAAAGAGACCAGCTGGCAGCTGTGGGCCAAGGGCTATGTGTCCATTGCGGAGCAGTTGGCATATATTGGCCAGTTCATCGAACAGCAGGGCCGGGAGGGCGAAGCTTCTCTGGAGCACGATCACAGCAATGTGGTGAAGCTGATGACCGTTCACGGGGCGAAAGGTTTGGAGTTTCCCGTGGTGATTCTCCCGGACTTGTGCGGATCGATTCACAGGGCTGAACGGGGCGGACTGCATTTTCACCCTGATTTTGGGCTAGCCCTAAGAGATACCACCGGGCATCAGCAGATCAAGGAAGCAGTGAGAAAGGAGACTGTCGCGGAAGCAAAACGGCTGTTGTACGTAGCGATCACCAGGGCCAGAGAAAGGTTGATTCTCTCGGGAATCGGGGAGGCGTCGGATTACGAACTGAAACCACCTCTGGATAATTTGCGCACATGGTGGGAATGGATTCTGCTGGGGTTGGGACGGGTTGATTCTAGTCTGATCCAGGTGGTAAGCGGACTCGAACTGCCCGAGCCTGCCCCGGTGGAAACTGCTGCCGCCGTTGAGATTGAGCCGGCGGACAAGCCTAGGCTTGCCGCTGCGCCGCGGTACGCCCCAGCCAGATTTTCCGCCACATCCTTGATGATCTACAGCCTATGCCCGAGGCGCTACTATTACCGTTACATCCTGCGGGTGCCAGAGCTGGTTTCCAGGCCGGGAACCGTTCATGCCTCAGGCATGGATCCACTCCAGCGGGGCAACATTGTCCACCGGGTCTGCGAGCATCTTGACAGCCCAGATAATCTTGACAAGCTTCTGGACTGGGCCATCGCCATGGAAGGCGTCTTCGTCAAGGGCACTGAAAGGCGGGAGTTGAAGGAAACAATTGAAAGATATCTGGAAAGTGAGTATTACCGGCAGAGCTTCAAATTCAGGGTTGACCGGGAAGTGGAGTTTGCCGTACCATTGGATCAGTTTGTGATAACTGGCACCGTTGATCAAGTGATCCACAGTGATCGGGGACTGGTAATAATTGATCTGAAAACCAATCAGATCAGCGCCGCTGAAATAGAAGAGACGGCGGCGGCTTACGGGTGGCAGCTGCGGATTTACGCCTGGGCTCTGCAGGCCATGACCGGCCGGCCGGTGGTTAACACAGGGTTGTACTTTTTGTTTCCCGATTTGATCTATTACGCTCCTGAGAGTCACTTGGACACCAAAGCCACGGAACAGTGGCTCCTGCAGGTTTGCCGGGAGATTCAGGCCGGAGAACAGGTTGGCGCCGACGCCTTCCCCATGAGCCTGGACTGTCGGTACTGTCCCTATGACTGCCGGCAAATCGAGCACAGCCAGGCCAGCCTTGCAGAAATCACTGCCGGAATGGGCAAACTAGAATTCAAGTAACAGCCGGACATGGAGGGATTGCTGTGGATTTTGTCCACTACAAGATAGCTGAAGGGGTCAATCTTTACCTGGGCGAAACGGAGAAGTTCACCACATTGACTGTGAAAGTGTTCATTCAAGACAGCCTGGCGCCGGAAACGGTCGCAGCCAACGCTTTGATCCCCTCGGTTTTGATCCAGGGGACCAAATCTTATCCCACAAGGACGGCTTTGGTGCAAAAAATGGAGAGCCTCTATGGGTGCGCATTCTGGACCGATGTAAGCAAAATCGGCGAAAGGCAGATTCTGGAATTCTATTTCGACGCTGTCTCACCCCGCTTGATCCCCAACGGAAAACAAGTACTCAAGGAAGGGCTGATGGCTTTTGGCGAGCTGATCACCGATCCCTTGGTAGAGGACGGTGCCTTTCGCCGGGACTATTTTCACAAGGAAAAGAGAAATCTGGCGAAAATGGTGGACGGCCTGATCAACGACAAACAGGCTTATGCTGTCTACCAAGCAGTCAAGGCTATGTGCAAAGGCGAGCCGTACAGTCTGTACAAGTACGGGGAGCGGGATCAGATCGAGCGGCTGGAGCCGGAGGAAGCCTTGAGGCATTATCAAGAACTGCTGCGGTCGAACCCTATCGATGTTTTTGCCGTCGGGCCCAACCTGGAGGATCTGCCAGAACTGATCGGGGCCTGGCCTTGGCAGCGGAAGAGCCTGAGAGAACTGCCGCCGGTTTCGGTAAAAGAGGAAGTCCAGGAGCAGGAAGTATTCGAAACGCAGGATGTGCAGCAGGCGATTCTTGTCATGGGCTACCGTACTGCCCAGCGTTATCTCTCGCCCGATTACTACGGGCTGCTGGTGGCCAACGGCATCCTGGGGGTGTTCCCCCATTCGAAACTTTTTGTCAATGTACGCGAGAAGGCAAGCCTGGCTTATTACGTCGATTCCAGCCTGGAAGGCAGCAAAGGCCTTTTGACTGTCACTGCCGGGATTGCGCCTCAGAGCTACGGCCAGGCGGTGGAAATTGTCCGCAGACAAGTGGCGGAACTGCAAGACGGGGTCATCACCGACGAAGAGCTGACCCGCACCAAAATAGGGTTGATCAGCGGGATCAAAAAGATGCTGGACAATCCAGCCGCGGTCATCGACCGCAACTTGATCGGCATCGTCCACCATGAGCTGCGTTCACCGCAGACCGTCTTGGAAAGTATTGCCGCTGTCACCAAGGAGCAGGTGCGAAAAGCCGCCCAAGGGCTGCGGCTGGACACGATCTACTGCCTTTCAGGGCCAAAGGGGGAAGCCTGATGCAGGTTATAGAGACAATCACCAATGAACCGCTGCACTTTACGCAAATGGCCAACGGTTTGCCCGTGTTGATCCTTCCCAAGCAGGGATTTCAGAAGAAATACGCAGTGTTCGCCGTCCACTACGGCTCCTTGGATTCCGAGTTTGAAGTGGCGGGTAAAGGAGTCGTCAAAGTTCCTGACGGCATCGCCCACTTTTTGGAGCACAAACTCTTTGAGGATGCGACTATACCGGTATTCGAACGGTTCGCCAAGTTCGGGGCCAGTGTCAATGCTTACACCAGCTACAATTTGACAGCGTACCTGTTTTCCATCATCGACTTTTTCCCCGAAGCCCTCCGGGAGCTTCTTCACTTTGTCCAGAATCCCTATCTGACTGAAGAAAACGTGGCTAAGGAACGGGGGATCATCGAGCAGGAACTGCGTATGTACGACGATCATCCCGACCGCCGCATTTATCGCAATCTGCTCAACGCCCTGTATCACAGGCATCCTATTCGCATCGATGTGGGGGGTACGTTCGAATCGATCGGGGAAATCACGGTGGACCTCCTCTGGGAATGCTATCGGCTGTTTTACCAACCAGCGAATATGGCCCTGGCGGTGGTCGGAGATGTCAATCCCGCCGAGGTCTTGGATATCGCAGCAAGACAGATGGAAGAGTGGCAGTACCAGGCGCAGGATATCAAACGGTTGCTCCCCGATGAACCAGACACGGTCAACAAGCCGTGGATCGAAGAAAGAATGAGCATTTCGCAGCCCCGCTGTTACCTTGGTTTCAAACATAACCAGCACCTCACCGGCAGGCGGCTGCTCAAACAGCAGTTGGCCATGAACATGATCTGGCACAGCTTGGGAGCGAGAAGCTCGCCGGTGTTTGCCGGCCTTTATGACAGCGGGCTGATCAACGACTCGTTCGAGGCAGGTTTTCACGGCACGCCGCAGTATGCCTTTTCCATGGCCGGCGGCGAGACAGACGATCCACAACAGCTGGACAAGGCACTGCGGGAAGCAATCGCCGATCTCCAAAAAAAGCTGCTCAACACCGAACAGGTGGAAAGAATCAAGCGCCACATCCTGGGCGGCTACCTGGCGGCGTTCAATTCCTTGGATTACTTGGCCAACAGCTTGATTTCCCATTTGTTCCATGGAACGAGCTATCTGGATGTGCCGGAAGTGCTGGAAAGCCTCACTGTCGATGAGGTCAATCAATACATCTGCGAAGCATTTGATCTGGATCGGAGCGCAGTATCGGTCTTATTACCGGAATAGTGGGTGGGGAAGCAATGGAGAAACCGAAGCCAGTGCTGCGGGAACTTCTGAAAAAGATGCGGGATCAGCTGGATCCAGAGCTTGTCAAAAAGTGGAATCACAGCCTGCACCAAAAACTCTGGCGGCTGCCCCAATACCGCAACGCCGAAGTAGTCATGCTCTATTTGTCATTTGGCAGCGAAGTGGATACCTGGCCGCTGTTGGAACAGGCTTGGACAGACGGAAAGAGGACATTGGCCCCGAAAGTGCGCCGCTACCCCAAAGAGCTGCTGGCGGTGGAAATTACAGCTAAAACCGACCTGGAACCGAGCTTTTGGGGGGTATACGAGCCTGTCAGCGACCAAGCTTTCGATCCTGCCGCGATCGATCTGGTGGTCGTCCCCGGTTTGGCATTCAACCACAAAGGATACCGGTTGGGTTACGGCGGCGGCTATTATGATCGGTTCCTGCCTCAAGTGAAAGGATTCAAGGTTGGGCTCTGTTACCCGCCGTTTTTGCAGGAAATCCCTGTGGAACCCTGGGATCAGGCAGTGGACTGCGTGCTGATCCCGTAACCGGGCAAAAGAGGATTATCTTGCCAAAATGCCGAAGCATAACTTAAATGGGCCGTGCGGCAAGCTGTTTCAGGGAGGAATGGCAGATGGACTTACTATGGCTCAACGAGCAAGTCGAAGTGTTGAACAAAGCACTGCAGCCACATCATCTTGTGTTCCCTGAGCTGTATCCGGTTGAGTGCCAGCCCGAAATCCCAACCGATCTGGCTGTGGTGATCGATCACACACTGCTCAGGCCTGAAGCCACCTATGAGCAGATTAAGAAGGAACTGGAACGGGCCGGAGGGTACAGATTCGCCTCTGTCTGCATTCATCCGCGGTACGTTTCTCTAGCTGCGGAAATGCTCTGCGGAACCGGTATCAAAGTCTGCACGGTCATCGGATTTCCCCTGGGAGCAAACACAACCCTGACCAAAGTCAACGAGGCGCGGGACGCAATCGCCGCCGGAGCCGAGGAATTGGACATGGTGCTGCCGATAGGGGCCCTAAAGAGCGAAGACTACCACAGTGTCTACGAAGACATCGCGTCTGTCAAGGCCGCCGCCGGCAGCCGGATTGTGAAAGTGATTCTGGAGACCCCGCTGCTGTCTGATGCTGAAATAGTCAAGGCGTCGCTTTTGGCAAAAGCCGCCGGGGCTGATTTTGTTAAGACAGCAACCGGCTTCGCGGGAGGAGGCGCTACCATCAGAGCGGTGGAATTGATGCGCCAGGCTGTAGGGAAAAGCTGCGGTGTCAAAGCTTCCGGCGGCATCCGGGATCGAAGCCAGGTTATAGCTTTTCTCAAGGCCGGTGCCGACAGGATCGGCACCAGTGCCGGCGTCGCCATTGCCGACATGAGTGCAGGTGAGGAGTAATGGAGTATAAAATCGGGATTGTTCTGGCCCTGATAGCGATAGTGTACGCCGGCTGCGCCGAAACCGGGCAGGCAGCCGTCGCGTCTTTTGTCGATTACCATACCGCCAGCGCCGATGTTACCTGGCGTTATATCAACACTTACAAGGAGCAGACTGTGACAGGCGTGTTCACCGTTTCCCTGCCTGACAGGTTCAGCCTGCGGACCAATGATCACTCGGTCAATTGGCAGAGGATCTACGGATATGGTGAATTGACAGCAGTAGTGGCCAGATCTGGGCAAGTGGAGTACAAGTATGAATCAGTCCAACCGTTCACAGTCTATCAGGCACTGTTTGGCGAGCTGATCGCAGCCGGCTCCAAGGCTGTCACCTATGTGAGCGACGAGGTGGTGGGCGGACGGCCGGTAGCCCGTTATCAGAGTGCCGAACTGACGACATATTGGTTCGACCGGGAAACGAATATCCCCCTGCGCATCACTGATGAGACTGGACGCAATATCTTGTCGCTGCGCCAGTACCAGGTTGACGCCGACCACAAGCAGGGAGTCGAGTTCTTCACGCTCGCCCTGCGGGAGGAGGCCTGGGAAGGCACCATCAGGATCGGCCGCAGCGGCGGGCATTGGTTCCCCTTGGAGCTAAGAGTCAGCGATGCCCAATCAGAGATTGTGATCAGTTTCTCCAATTGGCGGGTTGATGAGCAGCCCCTGGCCTTGAAAGACTTGGAACAGCTGAAGCAGTCATTGGCCGAAGGGAAAGCCGCTGTGGAGCAGGGCGATCATCACCGGGCGATCTACTATTTCCGGCAGCTCTTGAATATTGATCCGTTCTACGTCCCGGCATACCGGGAACTCGCCCACAGTTACTTAAGCATCGGCAGCTATCTTGGCGCTGTGGAAAACTACCAGCAATGGCTGATGCTGGAGCCGGACAACCCCGTGGCCATGAACAACCTGGCTTACACATTCATGCTGGCCCAATCGAACCTTCCGCAGGCGATCAACCTGGCCTACCAGGCGGTGAGCCGAGAGCCTAGAGCCAGCTTTCTGGATACCCTCGGCTACGGCTATTATCTGGTCGGGGATTACGGCAAAGCGCTCCATTACCTGCTCCAGGCTGAAGCAAAAGCCGATGATCACGAGCTGCCTGAAGTGTTCGGCCACCTGATCCTGGTCTACGAAGCCTTGGATGACCAGGTTCAAGCTGGCCTCTATCGGGAAAGATTACTGGCATTGACAGTCGGGGAATGACTATGGAACATTACTTCACCGCCAAACCTCAGTCTCGGCGCGAAACGCTCCAGTTTACGGTGGAGCTTTTTCATCGAGAGTTCATATTCAAGACTGACGCCGGCGTGTTTTCCCGGACGGAAATTGATCCGGGGACACGGCTTTTGATTTCTGCGCTGCCTGTCAAACCCGGCGACCGGGTTCTCGACTTTGGCTGCGGTTATGGGCCGATCGGCATCGCCGCCGCGTATTTGGCGGGGCCCGAGGGCTTAGTGGACATGATCGACATCAATGAAAGAGCGGTGGAACTTGCCAGGGAGAACGCAGCGCTGAACGGGATGGACAATGTCCGTGTCTGGCAGAGCGACGGCTTCGCCGGTGTCGACGCCAGTTATGACTGGATAGTTACCAATCCGCCGATCCGAGCCGGTAAGAAAGTGATCTATCCCATGGTCGACGACGCATTTAGTCACCTCAACCCCGGAGGTGGGCTTATGCTGGTGATCCGGACAAAACAGGGAGCAAAAAGTATGGAGAAAAAGATGGAAGCTGTTTTTGGCAGTGTGGAAACTGTGAGAATCAAGCAAGGGTATCGAGTCCTGAAGAGCGTCAAATATTGATCTTTCTGTCTGGGAGCGGTGGAATTGTGGCCGAAGCTGGTGCTGAACCTGGCAAAACTAAAGCATAATACTGAAGTCATCGCCGGCATGGTTGGACAAGCCGGGGGAACGGTTTTTGGAGTGACCAAAGTAGTGGGAGGCGATCCCCGATGCGCCCGGGCCATGCTCGCTGGCGGCGCGTCCGGCATTGCCGATTCCCGGTTGGAAAACATACGCAGGCTGAGGGGGGCAGGTATAGATGCCCCCATATTATTGCTGCGTTCCCCTGCCTTGTCCGAGGTGGGGGAAGTAGTCCGTCTTGCGGATTTCAGCCTTGTGAGCGATCGGACCGTTCTTAAAGCTCTGGATCGAGAGGCGGCCTTGGCGGGTGTCGTTCATCGGATTATCATAATGACCGACCTGGGAGAAGGGAGAGAAGGAGTGGCGCCGCAGGATTTGCCGGATCTGGCGGCGTTTGCCCGCGGGTTAATAAATCTAAAGCTTGTGGGAATAGGGACGAATTTTGCCTGCCTGAACAAAGCCTGGCCTTCGGTGGCGAAACTCAAAGCTCTGGTTGGCCTTTATCAAAAGGTCGACGACGGCAGCATGGCCTATTTGTCCGGATCCAACAGCAGCAGCCTGCACCTGCTTCTCAACGGCCAGTGGCGTCCGCCGCTGTTGGCGATCAATCACTGGCGTGTCGGCGAAAGCATCTTTCTGGGTTGGGATTTGGTGACAAAATCACCGCTTCCCGGATGCTACCAGGATGTTTGCCGGCTGGAACTGGAAGTGATCGAGGCCAGGCGGGAGGTTGTCAGGATGCGGCCGGCTGCCAGGATTCTGCTTGCGGGCGGAACGGAAGAGATCGGCTGCGGCAGAGTAAGTCCCGTGGATCCAGCCATCAAGATCACCGGTGTCAGCAGCGATCACCTGGTGGCGTTTATTGAGGGCGAGCATACCATTGAAGTAGGCAGCTCACTCGCATTCAGCCTGGACTACCAGGCTCTGCTGGCTGCCGCTAATTCCACCTATGTGAAGGTGGAATACAAGGATCGGTTGTCTTAACTTGGAAACTATGATATCATATTACAAGCTCTAATGTACTATTATGACGGAGTGCGGAGGTAATGTCATGGAAACAGTGTGGCAGCGCCGGGTGGAAAGCGCGGTAAACAAATCTATTCGGTGCAGTGTTTTTGCAGGGTTTAACACCAACGTCGACGCAGTCGTACATTGCAGCGGCGAGAGTATTGCCAGGCTGATTCAGGATCCGGATGTGTCTTTGGACGCGGCCAATGCTCTCGATGTCAGCCAGATTGAAACCATCAAAGAGAAGAACGAGTTCGTCGCAGTCCTCAAAGACGCGCTCGGGAAAGGCAAATCATTCTACATTGTCCTGGAAAACCTGGATTTGCTGGAATGGTTGGACGAGATCTTCGCCAACCGCCAGGAACTCATGGGCGGCCAGGCCGGAATCATTGCCAACCAGATGGCTGCGCTTGAAGCCCAAACGATTGTCTACACTTCACTGCTGTCCAAGAAGCAGGCTTCGCTGTTTTTCCCGGAAGTGCTCTATCCAGTTTTCGATGAGGAAGTGCGGTTGATCCCGGTGCATCAGGCTTACAAACCGGACGATCAGCTGAAGATCAACTGGATTTTCGAGTATGCCAAAGGTATTGAGCTTGATTTCGGCGGTGAGAAGGTAGTCACACCCCGGGCCAACCGGGTTATTCTGGCGACCAGGCCGCCTGGAGTTGTGATGGGTTTCGCCGGCGAGCTTCATGATCACCTGCCGGAGCTGGGCGGCAATATCGATGTCGCTTTCCTGGCGGGGTATCATTACGCGCCCAGCGAAGAGCCAAGCCTGACAGAGTACCTGGATGAAATCACCAACAGCATTCGGATGTTGAAAGCCGGCAACCCCAATCTCCGGCTACATTACGAGTATGTGCCCATGGCTGACCAGGTGGCGGAAAAACGAGTCCTGGCCACAATCAGCAAAGGGTTCGATTCTTTTGGAATCAACGAGAACGAGATCCGGAGGGTGCTGACCGGGTTCGGATATACAGAGGAATGCAAGGATATTGTGGAGAATGAGCGGGCGTTTTCCCTTTACCGCGGAGCATTGAGGCTCATGGAGCAGCTGCATTTTTCCCGCTTTCACGTTCACAACCTCGGCTATTATGTCCTGGTTCTGAAGAAACCCTACCCGGTGGCGCCAGAGGTTGTCCGGGACTGCTGCCTGTTCGGTTCTTCGGTAAACGCCATCAAAGCCAAATACGGCGGTTATGTCACCAAGGCGCAGCTCGCCGAAGCGGCGTCGTTCGGCCTGTCCGACCTTGGGCTGCGACAGCTGCGGCTGTTCTATGAAGAAGCCAAGCAGCTGGGGTTGGACATCCCCGACAGTTTCTGCGAAGAAGGAATCTGGGATCACGGCGGCTGTTATGTGCTGGTCGTCCCGGCGCATGTGATCCCCAATCCGGTCAGTACGGTCGGCATGGGAGACACTATATCCTCATCATGCTATGCCAGTGAGTATGCCAGTGTCTTGGCGAGCCGCTGAGCGAGAACTAGTATATGCAGGGGCCTTGATTACGCAGCAAGGCCCTTTATTGTACTTGCCGGTGTAAAAGCGGAAAACAATGGAGGAAAATGCAGTCGATTCACGAACTTTTAATGTACAGAGCAAGTGAAGAGTGTTGACGGCTTGTGAGAACGATTGGGAGGGTGTGTAACGGAGTGCGCGTATTAATCCTGCATCAGGCCGAGCCAAAAATGACGGAATGGGCGAAAAACCTCCAAGGTGCACTGCAGAACCAAAAGTGCCAAGTGAACTTGATCGATACCAACAACAGTGGGGCGGCGCCAATCAGCACAGCACCCTATGATTTGGTTGTGGTGATGTCAACGTTCAGGGGCTGGTGGCGGCCGATAATTCCCATTGCCGTGGATGAGCTTCTGAAGCGGTGCACGAGGTTGGAAGGGAGAAGAAGCGCGGCCATCGTCGCCAACCGGTTCAATGCCGGCAGGGCTCTCCGTTTCCTGATGCACTTGATGGAAGCCCAGGGGATGATGGTTGAAGACTTTGCCACGGTCAGGACTGCCGCGGAAATCCCGAGGCTGGCAGAACGCCTTGCCCGGCTGGGGAGGCGCGATTGACAGACCGACTGACTGGAAACGGGCTGATCGTTATGATCAGCCCGTTTTGCTTTGGGTGATTGAAAAGCGGTAGCTGCCCGGCTGGAGGTGAAAGACGGTTTTGCCGTCCTTGATTTCCACGAATGTCACTCCCGGCGCCTGCTCTGCCGGCACACCACTTTCGATCACAGCCTCTTTTTGAGCGGCGGGAAGATAAATGGTCGCGGTGGTGTTCGGCGGCACGGTGGCATGGATGATCAACCCGTCGTTCGCATAATGCCAGCAGCTTTCGATTTTGCCGTAGACCGACTTGTACCAGCCTCGGGCGTAGGCCATCTGTCTGTCTGGATCAGGTGTTGGCTTGAGATAAAAATGCTTGAAGCCTGGATGTTCTTCATCGCGCTGAATGCCCAGGGAATGGGCGATCAGCCACTGACCGACCGCTCCGAAGGAATAGTGGTTGAATGAGTTCATGCCGTTGTGCCCGCCGAAGCCATTCTCCGCGGTGAAGCCGTCCAAGCGTTCCCAGATCGTGGTCGCGCCGTGGATCACCGGGTACAGCCACGATGGATAGTCTGTCTGCTGCAGCAGACGGTAAGCTTCCCCATCGGCGCCGGCATTTGACAAAGCGGTGCTGATCCAGGCTGTCCCGATAAACCCGGTCATAAGGCTGTAGGCTGGGCGCAGTATGCCTTGGTCATCCAGGTTTTGCCTGCTTACCGCTTCCACCAAGTACCGCTTGGCGTCGGATACAACCTCATCGGCGAATGCCCCAAGCGCCAGGGCTACAGCGTACGAGGCCTGGGTATCGATGAGCGTTTCGCCGTCAGATCTGACAGTGCGGTGTTCTTGGTTGACGAAGCGGCTGTTGAAGAAGTCTTTACGTTCGTCGTACTTCGCCCGGAAGCGAGCTGCGTCTTTGACGTACCCCAAGATCCGGGCGGTTTCGGCCATGATTCGCAGATCATACACATGATAGGCTGTAACCAGAAAATGAGTCTCGTTCTTGCTGTTTTCCGGCCCCAGCCAGTCGCCCAGCAGGCAGTCGGTGATCAAGCCGTCGGGGCCGGTCACTGTGTCGAGGTAATCCATGTACGCCTTCATCGCTAGATAGTTCTCCTCCAGGAACCTGGGATCACCGTACTGCTGATAGAGTTCCCATGGAATGATAACGCCGGCGCTGCCCCACAGCAGCCCGCCAAAGCCTTCTCCGTACATCGGCGCTGTGTCGCCGAACCTGCCGCCGGCGGACTGGGTGTCCCGCATGTTCAGCATGTGCCTGGAGAGAAAGCCCGCTGCATCGGCTATATACACCGCTGTGCGGGAAAAGACGGAAATGTCGCCGCTCCAGCCCATCCGTTCATTCCGCTGCGGGCAGTCGGTTGGGATCGACAGGAAATTGCCCAGCGTTGACCAGACGATATTCTGCCACAAGCGGTTCACCAAAGGGCTAGATGTCCGGTAATCCGCTGTCAGGCCGGGAACCGAGCTGATCACCAGCCCTTGGACCGCATCAAGGGGGAGAGGCTGAGCAATGCCGGTGATCTCGATGTAGCGGTAACCGTGGAAGGTAAAGTGCGGCTGGATTGTCTCCAGACCGCCCTTGGCGATGTAGACATCGTGAGAATGGGCCGCCCGGTAATTTTCCATCATCACCATGCCCACGTTCGCCCCGGAATCCGGCAGATCTGGATAGAGCATCTCGCCGTAGCGGAGGGTGACCTTTGTCCCAGGGCTGATGTTTTTCAGAGTGATCCTGGGAATCCCCACCATGTTCTGCCCCATGTCATAGACAAAGACGCCCGGCCGCGGTTCGTGCATGCTCTCCGCGGTAAGCACTGTGAAGACTCGCGGGCTTGGCCCGATTTGTCCGACCAGTTTTAAATCCTTGTAAGTGAACGAAAAATCGCCGGAGTATTCGGTGGTGATTGTTCCCAGGAAGGCTGACTCTTCCAGCGGCACTTCCTGTGCCGGCTTCCATCGGGAAGCATCATAGCCGGGCGAAGCCCAACCGGCGACATCCGCCTCTTTGAGTGCGTTGTAGGTCTCTCCCTGGAAAAAGCTGGAGTAGATGATCGGCCCATCGTGGAAATACTGCCAGGTGCGGGGATCGGTAGTGACAACCTGCCGGCGCCCGTCTTGATAATCAATCACCAACTTGGCCAAAAGGGACTGGCGGTCGCCGAAGTAGTTCCAATTGCGGCTGTCATAGCTGATATACCCGCTCCACCAGCCTTCTCCCAGCATCACGCCGACCGCGTTTCCGGCACCGGCTTCGATCAAGGCGGTGACATCGTAGGTTTGATACATGTGCGTGCGGTCGTACTGAGTAAAGTCAGGGGTAAAGAACAGATCGCCCACCTGACTGCCGTTGATGTGCGCCCGGTAAACCCCCCGGGCGGTGATATAGAGCCGGGCTGTAGCGATTTCACCGGCAAGGGCGGTGAATTCAGTCCGAAGCATAGGCATGGCATTGCGGCTAGGATCAGCAGTGATGATCACACCATCGCTGCCGCCGTCCACCAGGTAACACCCATCGGCGATAGTCAGGCCGGCGGCGCCAAACGCATAATCTCTAAAGATACCACTGTACGGTGCCTGGTTCAGGTCCTCCCCGAACAGAACCGCATTGGGGCTGCGGTAGTTCTCAATGGTTAGATCCCTAAACAGCGCTTGCTGGCCGCGCTCAGCGGCAAAGCCGATGTCCGCCGCCATAGGAAAACAGATGAAATCATAGCCTGCGCGGCTCGGATCAACCATTGGGTTGACGATGAAGTCTGGGACGATGCAGTGCCGCTGCCCGCGGCTGTCGAGATAGATTGAGAGGACTCCAGTAAGGCAGTCGATTTCGATTTGATGCTCATCATACTGATTGGCTGCATTGATCAGTTCCAGCGGAACAGCGAACGAGGCCAGGGGGCGCCGGGGATCGTCGTCGGGGTGGTATCCAGCCCGGTAGAGGTTGAGCCGTGCCAGGCCTTCGCCTCCGGTGAGCCCGGATATGTCCAGTTCCAGCTGCAGGTAGCTTTGATTCTTACCGGCACAGAGATTGTGGATGTTCAGGCCGCTGTTCATCAGGCGGCAGTCATTTGCGCCGAAAACAACGCTTGCCTTGGTGCTTCCCGGAAGCAGTCTTTGCTTGTATTTCAGTCGGAAAACCGGAAACACCTGGGAGTGGAAAGGCAGATCCTTCTCAGTGCCGCCGATCCATTTGGCCCCTTCCCATGCCTCAATCGATGGATTCATCAGTCCTGTCTCAAACCAGGATGAGGCTGATGCCGCTGCCCCGGTTTGGTCCCATACGGTCACAGCCCAGGTATAGCGGGTAGCCGCTTCCAGCGGCAGCCCATCATAGCGAATCCCAACCGAAATCCCGCCGGCAGTTTTTCCGGAATCCCAGACTACCTCCTGCTTCGGGTTTAAAACTACAATTCGGTAGGCTGTCTGGCAGTAACCGCGGCTTTCGGGGGGAGCTTCCATCTGCCAGCCGAAACGAGGCTGGGCAGTATCGATCCCCAATGGCTGTTCCAGGTACTCTACAGTAAGGCGGGTAAGTCTGGCCTTTGAGTCCATGCGCAGTCACTCCTTTCAAAAAAACACTGCCGCAAGGCGGTACGCCTCAGGCAGTGTGATCGATCAACCATTATACTGTGTGTCGGCGGTAAGCCGCCGGCAGGGATCGCTTGTGTCTGGACCGTTCATGCATCCTTTCAATGATTTCCCGGTCGGGATCGGGTATCCGCTGCCCGCTGAGGAAGGCATCGATCATGGCGTAAGTTGTGCCCATCTCGCCTTCGTCTGTTTGTCCTGCCCACAACCCGGCGGAAGGTTTCTTGACGATGATTTGCTCCGGAATCCCCAGAATCTTGGCCATGGCATAGACTTCACCCTTGGTGAATTCCACCAAAGGCAAGAGGTCACATGCGCCGTCGCCGTATTTGGTGAAGTAGCCGGTATAGTATTCCGCTTTGTTGTCAGTGCCGACGACAAGGTAATCAAGAGCGTTGGCGGCCGTATACAGCGCGCACATCCGCAGCCTGGCCCTTAGATTGGCGTCGGCGCTCCGCCGGTTGAGCCCGGATGAAGCATACTGCTGGTTGAGGGCGTCCCAGACCTTGGCCAGCATTTTGGCGTGTTCTTCGGTCAAATCCATCTCAGCATAGGCCAAGCCCAGCTTTTCCACCACCAGCCGAGCGTCGGCCGCATCCTGCGGATCCGAGCTGATGGGAAGAATCAGCCCCAGTGATCTGTCGGGAAATGCCCGCTTGATCAAGGCTGCGGCCACTGCCGAGTCAATCCCGCCGCTCACACCTACAACCAAACCGTTGGCATTGGCGGCATCCACCTGCTCCTGCAGCCAACCTGTGACCTTGTCAATCTCACGCTCCAGCATGTTCACACCTCCAGGTATTTATCGATTTCCCATTGGTGCACTTGACGGGTGTATTCATTCCAATCCTGCATTTTCGCCCTCAGGAAGAAGGTAAGGATATGATCGCCGAGGACGGATTTGATCACCTCGTCTTGCTTGAGGCATTCGATGGCCTCCTGCAGGGAGGCCGGCAGTGAGGCGATATCCAGCCGTTTCCGCTCTTCTTCACTCATTAGGTAGACGTTCTGGCTCAGGGACGGCGGTGGTTCAATGCTGTTGGTGATGCCGTCCAACCCGGCCTTGATGATCGCGGCGAAGGCAAGATACGGATTGCACGAGGGATCAGGCGAACGGAGCTCGATCCTGGTGTTGGCTTTACGGCTGGCAGGAACGCGCACCAAAGCCGAGCGGTTGTGGGCGGACCAGGAAATGTGCACCGGAGCTTCATAGCCGGTGATCAGCCGCTTGTAGGAATTGACCAAAGGATTGGTGATCGCCGTGTACCCGGGGGCATGGCGGAGCAGCCCGCCGATAAAGTACAAGGCTGTTTTGCTCAACTGGTACTGCTCGTTGGGATCGTAGAAGAGATTGCTGCCGTCGTGATCCACCAAGGATAGGTGGGTGTGCATGCCGGAACCGGCCGCATTGAAGATTGGTTTAGGCATAAAGCTCGCCACCAAGCCGTGGCGGCGGGCGATGGTTTTGGCGACGAATTTCGCAGTGGCGACACGATCAGCGCTGCACAGGGCATGATCATACTTGAAGCCGATTTCATGCTGCCCCGGAGCGTTTTCATGGTGGGAAGCCTCCACTTCGAACCCCATTTCCTCCAAGGTGACAACAATGTCCCGGCGCGCCATCTCGCCGCTGTCGACAGGCGCCATGTCGAAATAGCTGGCTTTGTCGGTGAAAGCGGGGGTTGCCCGCCCATATTCGTCCAATGGGAAGAGGAAAAATTCAAACTCTGGGCCGGCCATCACCGAATAACCCAGGCTTTCTGCTTCCTGAAGCACTTTTTTGAGAACATACCGGGGATCGCCCACAAAGGGCTGCCCGTTGGGATAGTAGACATCGCAGATCAGCCGGGCTTCGCGCATTTCCGGATCGCACCATGGGAACACGGCGAAGGTATCCAGGTCGGGGCGGAGATTCATGTCCGATTCTTCAACGCGTGCGTATCCTTCAATAGCCGAGCCGTCGAACATGATCTCGTTGTCAAGGGCCTTGGGAAGCTGTTTGATGGGGATGGCGACGTTTTTCACCACTCCCAGGATATCGGAAAACTGCAGCCGGATAAACTTGATTTTCAGTTCTTTCGCCAGGGCGAGAATGTCTGTCTTTGTCTTGGCCATCGGCGCTCGTTCCTCTTTAATGAAAATTGTAATCTTATGCAATAATACCACTAAGCTGAGGCTATTGTCAATCTAAGATAGAGGAATTGAATCTGCGGCGGCGAAAAAGATGGTAAGATATTCTTGGAGGTGTCCACCATGGCCTTTGACCAAAAACAGATGCGCATACCCGGGCCCACTCCCGTACCGCACGAGGTGGCGGCTGCCTCTGCCAGGCCGATGGTCAATCACCGCGGCCCGGTGTTTAAAAAAGTGATGATGGATGTACTAGAACGGCTGAAACCGATCTTCCAGACCCAGAACACAATCCTGGCCTTGACGGGCTCCGGTACCTCCGCAATGGAGGCCAGCGTCGCCAACTTGGTCAACCCCGATGATGAAGTTTTGGTTTTGGTGGGCGGCACTTTCGGCGAGCGGTGGGCGAAAATCTGCCGCGCTTATCAGGCTAAAGTGCATGTCCTGGATTACACTTGGGGAGAAGGTGCGGATCCGGCACAGATCGCCGACTTTCTCCGGCGCAATCCGCGGACGGTGGCGGTATTTGCCACGCACAACGAATCATCGACTGGTGTTCTCAATGACCTGGAAGGAATCGGGGCGGCAGTCAGGGAATCGGGAGCTCTTCTCGTCGTCGATGCCGTAAGTTCTCTCGGCGGAGTGGAACTGAAGACCGACGCATGGGGGATCGACGTGGTGTGCACAGCCTCCCAAAAGTGTTTGATGGCACCTCCGGGCTTGGCATTCCTCAGCCTTTCCCAACGGGCGGAGCAGCGCGTTTTCGAGGTTTCCAGCCCCCGTTTCTATTTTGATCTCCGGGTTTATCTTGAATGGTTGAAAAAGCACGAGCCGCCGTTTACGCCAAACATTTCCTGCTTTTTCGCGTTGGAAAAGAGCTTGAGCTTGATTGAGTCCGAGGGGTTGGGCAGCGTTTTCGCCCGGCACCTGCTCCTGCGGGACATGGTCCGCGCCGGGCTGCAGGCGCTTGACCTTCCCCTATTGGTCGAGGATAAATGGGCATCCCCGACCGTTACTGCTGTAAAACCGGGCTTCTCTGACATCGGCCGGTTCTTGGCCGCTCTCAGGGAAACCGGAGTGGAACTGGCCGGCGGCCAAGGCCGGCTGGCGGGGCAGATTTTCCGCATCGGCCATATGGGCAGCGCCGCGCCTGTGGATATGCTGGCCACTTTGGCAGCGATCGAGGCGCAGCTTGGTGGCGGCGGCAAAGCGGTCAGTGCGGCAGAACAAGTGTGGAACAGAGCCCGGCAGGGCAAGCATGTGGGAGGGCAAGGCAGTGAAGGCCATTTTATTTGATCTGGACGGCACTTTGTTGGACTCGAGTTTCGACACACTGATCCAAGAGTATTTTCAGGGCATATCGGCGTTTTTTTCCGAATGGCTGCCGCCGGAACAGTTTGTCAAGCATCTTATGGCCTCGACCCATGTGATGCTGGCAGACAATGATCCCAACCGCACCAACATCCAAGTCTTCGCCGACGATTTTTTCCCGCGGACTAACCTCGATCCTGGCTTGATCAATCTCTTTGACCGTTATTACCAGGAAGAGTTTCCCAAATTGAAGTGTCTGGCAAAGGCCAACCCACTGGCGAAAGAAATAGTGGAACTGGCATTTGCCAATAATACCAAAGTAGTGATCGCCACCAATCCAGTGTTCCCTCTTGCGCCGATAGCGGAGCGGCTGCGCTGGGCAGGTGTTCTTGATTACGCCTATAGTTTGATCACCCACGGTGACATTATGCATTACTGCAAGCCGAACCCCAATTACTTCCTGGAGATCAGCGAACTTATTGGTGTCGCTCCAGAGGACTGCCTGATGATCGGAGACGATCCCGAGTTCGACAGCCCGGCGGCAGCGGTGGGGATGGATCTGTTCCTGCTTGAGGAGGGCAGGTCGCTGGCGGACGCTATGGAGTACATCTCGGCGAAAAGGAGATAAAACACGGTGAGTTTCACGGTGCTGGACGCCATAGACATCCTGATTGTGGCTTTTGTGATCTTCAAGCTGCTTAATGCCATTCGCCATACCAGGGCAGTGACTCTAATCAAAGGTTTGGCCGTTGTCGTGCTTGCAGGGGCTGCCGCCCAGGCATTCGGCTTGAAGACCGTCAATTGGCTGCTTGATCAAGCCACCACCACAGTTTTTGTGGCCCTGCCCATCGTGTTTTATCCGGAGCTGAGGCGGGCATTGGAGCAGCTGGGCCAGGGGACCTTGTTCGCCAAAGCGGTTTCCACTGACAAAGCCGATGCCGACATGGTCATCAACGCAGTGGTTCAAGCCGCTTTTAAACTGAGCTCCCGGAAAGTGGGCGCTTTGATCGCCATCGAAAGAGAGCTCGGTCTTATGGAGTACGCCGATACCGGCGTCCACCTCGACGCAGTACTCTCGGAACAGCTTTTGGCAAACATTTTCGAGCCCAACTCACCGCTCCATGACGGTGCGGTGATCATCCGCAAGAAAAGGATCCAGGCAGCGTCATGCCTCTTGCCCCTGACGGAAACAAGGCTTGAGTCCCAACTTGGCACTAGGCACCGGGCCGCGGTCGGTTTGACAGAGCAGACCGACGCGGTGGTTGTCGTTGTTTCGGAAGAAACAGGCGCTGTTTCCCTGGCGGTGGGGGGCCGTTTGAGCCGCTATCTCACCGAGAGCAGGCTGCGGGAGCAGCTGCAGGCGTATCTTTACAGGCATGAGCATGCCCTCGGTTCCAGGGGGATGTGGAGATGAGGAAGATTGGATGGAGCAGGCTGGCGGGCCATTGGTTTATGCGGCTCAGGGCGTGGTTTAAGGATGAAAACCTTTATTTCCGGTTTTTCGCACTTTTCTTGGCAGTCATCTTGTGGTTTTTCGCCGGCGGCCACAGCCGCCTGATTCCAGCGGAACCGGCTGCCGCCAAGCGCCAGCTGGCTGTGGTTGCAAGATTCGCCGGTGAACTCTCACCTGGGCTGGGGCTTAGATCCTTCGCTGTCGAACCTGAAACCCTTGATGCCAGCATTCCTCCGGAACTGGCCGGGACCGTGGAGGCTTTGGTCACCGAACCAATCTGGTTAACGGGACTGGCCGCTGGTGAATATGATCTGATGATCGGCGTAGTCAAACCTCCCAAGGTTGAGCTTGCCGTCCCTGCGGTGGTCCGGGTGAAGCTGGTTATTGCCTGGATCGGAGCGCCGTTTGTACAAGAACAGATGCCGTCACCTGTTCCGCCGGCACCGTTCCCCGAACCGGAGCCTGAACCTGAGCCGGCACCGGAACCGCAGCAGCCCGAGGAGCCTGCGCCCGGCGAACCGATTCTACCTGTCGAGCCCGAACCGGAGCCGCAGCAGCCCGAGGAGCCTGCGCCCGGCGAACCGATTATACCTGTCGAGCCCGAACCGAATCACAGCAACCGCTGGATTCCTCCGCCGAAGATCCCGGATTCGCAGTAAAGCCGCGGGGTGAAACAGGAATAGAGTCAGATGAGGAGGTTTTGGAAAATGGCAAGATTATTTGGTACTGACGGAGTTCGCGGAGTGGCGAACAAGGAACTTACACCGGAACTGGCGCTTAAGCTGGGGAGAGCGGGGGCAGTTGTCCTGGCTGAAAAAGCGAAGCGGCGTCCGAAAGTCCTGATCGGCAAAGACACCCGCATCTCAGGCGACATGCTCGAAGCCGCGCTCATCGCCGGCACCACCTCGACTGGGGCGGACGTTTACCTTTTAGGAGTGCTGCCCACCCCGGCGGTGGCTTACTTGACCAAGCTGCTCAAGGCAGATGCCGGAATCATGATCTCCGCATCCCACAATCCTGTTGAGGACAACGGCATCAAGTTTTTCGCCGATACTGGATTCAAGCTTTCGGATCAGACCGAAGATCAAATCGAAGAGCTGATCAAGACCGGAGTGGGCTCGTGTCCGGTCGGTGCTGACCTGGGCAGGGTGTACCATCAGGAGAACGCTCTGGATTTATATATCGACTATCTATTAAGCACTGTTGATCTGAATCTGGAAGGGCTGCACATCGCAGTTGACTGTGCCAACGGCGCGGCGTCCATTGCCGCCCCGGCCGTACTGAAAAAGCTGGGCGCCCGGGTTTCGGTGATCAATAATCAGCCCAACGGGATCAATATCAACGTCAACTGTGGTTCGACCCACATTGAAGTGCTGCAGGAATATGTAAGGCAGGTCAAGGCCGACTTCGGCTTCAGCTATGATGGTGACGCCGATCGGGTCCTGGCCGTAGATGAACAGGGCAATATAGTGGACGGCGATCAGATCATGGCCGTCTGCGGGATGCATTTACTTACCCAAGGGCGTCTGCCTCACAGAAAGATAGCGGCCACTGTTTATTCCAACGGCGGGTTGAGCCAAGCCTTGGAACAGGCAGGCGGCGAAGTAGTCACCACCGCCGCCGGCGATCGGTATGTCCTGGAGGCTATGCTTGAGCACGGGCTGGCTCTCGGTGGCGAACAGTCGGGGCATATCATTTTCCTTGAACACGGCACCACCGGAGACGGAATTCTCACTACGCTTCAGCTTTTGTCGGTGGTGGAACAGTCAGGCAAAAAACTGTCAGAATTGGCACAAGTCATGCCTATCTATCCCCAACTGTTGAAAAATGTCAGGGTGACGTCGAAAGAGGGTTGGGATCAGAACCCGCGGATCTGCCAGGCCATCGACGATGCCAAGGCCCAGCTTGGGCCGAAAGGCCGGATTTTTGTCAGAGCCAGCGGCACAGAACCGAAAATCCGCGTGATGGGGGAACACCCCGACGCTGAGCTGCTTTCCCAAGCGGTTGACAAAGTAGTGGAGGCAATCCAGGCTGAATTGGGGGCTTGAGCCGGCTGGAGGAGGGCGTGAAGGGATTGCCTCCTCCGATCAAGAATGAGTAAAAAGTGAAAAAAACCGAGATTGCCCATTAGGCCGGATTGGCGGGCAGATGGAGTGAAGGTGGATGGCCGAGGTCATCAAAGGTTGCGGGGTGGACATCATCGAAATTGACCGCATCGCCCGGGCGATGCGGAAACCCAGGTTTATCCAGCGCGTGTTCACAGCTGAAGAACAGCGGCTCCTTAGTTCCCGGCCAGTACAATCATGGGCTGCGCGTTTTGCCGCCAAAGAGGCCGTGATGAAAGCTTTGGGCTGCGGCTGGCGGCACGGCGTGGGCTTTCAGGATATCGCGATCCTGCGGGATCAGAACGGGAAACCGTTAGTCGAGCTGAGGGGACAGGCTCAGGAGATCGCCCGCAGGCAAGGGGTGGCTGTAGTCCACCTCAGTCTGTCCCACAGCCGGAGTGTTGCCGTTGCTTATGCTGTCTGTGTAGGAAGGGGATGAGGCCAGTGGTGCTGGTGACAGCAAAGGAGATGCAGGCAATTGACAGGCGGGCCATTTCTGAACTGGGGATTCCCAGCCTGGTGCTGATGGAGAACGCGGGAGTGGCTGTGGTCAGAGAACTGGAACGTGAATTCGGCGACCTTGAGGGCAAAAGATGCCTGATTCTGGCCGGAAGGGGCAACAATGGCGGCGACGGACTGGTTATTGCCCGCCATCTCCTCAACCGCGACGCGAAGGTCAAGGTGTTTCTGGTTGCGGAAGAACGGGATCTGAGCCAGGACTGCAGGGTCAACCTGGAAATATTCAAGAAACTCCAGGGCGAAATCCATGTGATCAGCCCGCCGGTCCTGTCTAAGCTGAAAATCAACCTGGCTCTGAATGATCTGGTGATCGATGCCATGGTGGGTACAGGATTCTCCGGCCAGTTGAGGGGCGTCCTGCCGGAAGTGGTGGAAATGGTTAACGAGTGCCGCACGCCAGTTGTTTCTGTCGATATCCCCTCAGGTGTCGACCCCACAACCGGCGCAGTGCAGGGGCAGGCTGTGCGCGCGTCGCTCACAGTGGCCCTTGGGTTCATGAAAACCGGCCTGGTGCTGTACCCCGGCCGCGAGTACTGCGGTAAAACCTGTGTTGTGGACATCGGCCTTCCCAAGAACTTGGCCGGGGACATCAAACGCCGGCTGACAAGCGGACAGATCATGAGCGAGCTGCCTAAGCGCCCGGCTTGGGGCCATAAAGGAACTTTCGGGCACTGCCTGGTGGTGGCCGGCTCGAAACCGATGACGGGCGCCGCCTATCTTGCCAGCCAAGCTCTTTTGCGGGCTGGCGCGGGTTTGGTTACCCTCGCGGTCCCAGAATCGATCCGGCATCTGTTCCCGCCGGGCGAGGTGATTACAGTACCAGTGGCCGAAACAGGCGCCGGGTGTTTTGGGATTTCCAGCATCGAGCCGCTGCTTAAAATCATGGAGAGAAAAGATGTACTTGTGGTTGGGCCCGGGCTGGGTTCCAACCCTGAATTGGAAAATGTGATCAGGGCCTTGCTGGAGAGTTGGCAGGGGCCGTTGGTCTTGGATGCCGACGGGTTGAACCATATCGGCGATCGGTCCCGGCTGCAGTCCATACCGGAGAAGGTGCGTCGCAAATGGGTGTTCACACCTCATCCCGGCGAACTGTCGCGCCTTCTGAAGGTACCGGCGGCGGAAATCAATGCCAACCGCATGGACACAGCCTGGTCGGCCCATCAGGAGCTCGGTGTGAACCTTGTTCTTAAAGGAGCACCGACCATCATCGCCGGTGACAACCGAATGTATATAAACAGTACCGGCAATCCGGCCATGGGCACCGCCGGGATGGGCGATGTGCTCACCGGCATCATCGGTGGGCTGCTGGCCCAAGGCATGGATCCGTTCTTGGCCGCCGCCGCGGGAGTATACGCCCACGGCAGGGCAGGCGACCACTTGAGCTCTAGATACGGCAAGCGGGGGATCATCGCATCGGACATGCTCAAAGTGATTCCCCTGATGCTCAGCGCCGAGGAGGGAGAATATGCAGGCCAAGGACATTATGACCACTGAACTGATTGCGGTAGGCAAGGATGCTTCCCTGAAAGAAGTGGCGGATTTGATGGTTAAGCACGGAATCAGCGGCATCCCGGTGGTTGACGGGGACCGGCTGCTGGGCATTGTCACCGAAAGCGATTTGATGGTGCGGGCCAAGAAACTGCGCCTTCCCACCCTTTTGCCGCTGATCGGAGGTGTGATCTATCTGGAAGGGCCCGCCCGGTTGGAAGAAGAAATCCGAAAGATGACCGCGCTCAAAGCGGAAGAGATTATGACAACCAATGTGCATACAATCGGACCGGAAGAATCGCTGGAAGCCATCGCCACCCTGATGGTTGAGCGGAAGGTGAACCGTTTGCCAGTGGTGGAAGATGGGAGAATAATCGGCATGATTACCCGTTCCGATGTGGTCAGAGCAGTAGCGGCTGAATTGGAGTGATCAGTACAATGGAGAAGCCCTCAAGGCCTGTGTGGGCTGAAATAAGTCTGGGCAACGCAGCACACAACGCTGGGGAGTTCAAGCGTTTGATCGGCCCTGACTGTCAACTGATGGCCGTAATCAAAGCCAATGGCTACGGGCATGGTGATTTGCCAATGGCGCAGGCTGTTCTGGCCAGCGGTGCGTCATGGCTGGCTGTGGCTCTGCCTGAAGAAGGCGCGAAACTGCGCCGGGCAGGAATCGCCGCGCCGATTTTGGTGCTGGGCGCGGTATCTCCACCACAGCTTGAGCTTTGCGCCGCCAAGGATTTGGTGGTGACCGTTTTCCAGTGGGATATCGCCCAGGCTTTGTCCAATCTGTCACGCAGGCTGAATAAGACAGTTAAAGTACATGTGAAAGTCGATACTGGCATGACCAGGCTTGGCCTCATGCCAGAGGAGACAGTGGAGTTTGTCAAACGGCTGCGTGGGCTGCCCGGAATCGAAGTGCAGGGAATATATACCCATTTCGCCTGCGCGGATCAACCGCATGATTCCTACACCCAATGGCAGTGGCAGCGGTTTTCCTGGGTCTTGATGGAACTTGAAAAAGAGAAGATCCACATTCCCCTCAAGCACTGCGCCAATACTGCTGCTGCCGTACTCATGCCTGAGACCCGCCTGGATCTTGTCCGAGTGGGCATTGGCCTTTACGGGCTGCACCCCTGCTCCCACACAAAAGCGATCATGAATGATCTACGGCCGGTGATGAGCCTCCACACACAGGTAATGGCAGTGAAACAAGTGGCCAAAGGTACGGGTGTCAGTTACGGGAGAGCTTTTGTCACCTGGAAAGACACAGCCATCGCTGTTTTGCCGATCGGGTATGCCGACGGGCTCCTGCGGCGGCTGGGCGAGCGAGGCGAAGTCTTAATCAACGGACGCAGGTATCCTTTTGCCGGCAGGATCACCATGGACCACTGCATGGTTGACGTCGGCGGCGGGGTTGTGGAGATCGGGGATGTGGTGACCTTGATCGGCCGGCAGGGAGAGGAAACGATCACTGCTGATGACTGGGCGGAATGGATCGGGACGATCAATTACGAGATTCCCTGCATGATCAGTGAACGTGTGGAGCGGATCTACTGCAGGTGAGCCCGGGAGGAATCGGGTGTGATCGTCTGCTTGATGATCGGCTTTTCAAACAGCTGATTCAACTGCTCGCGGATTTTCTTGGCTTCGGCTTCATTTTGCAGATACTTGTCACTGAAGGGCAGGCGCACATAAACTCGGCTCTGGAATTGGTCTGGCTGTTGGATCATCAACGATTCCTCCTCGCTATCAGCATATTCGACATGCTTTCCGGCAGCAACAGGAACCGGAACCTAATTTCAGGAGGATTGAACGCTGTGGAGCATCCTGACATGCATGATGTGATTCAGCTCTACCAGATGCGGATCGGACTTTTATCCGCAAGTCAGAGGGATAAACTGTATCAAGCTTATGATCAAGGAATGTCCCCCTTTGTGATCGGCTGCGCCATTCTGCGCACCAGCCAGGAAAGGCGGCGGAAAAACATTAAGGGGCAGCATAAAAGGATTTCATTCAATTATCTGTGGGGCATCATCCAGGATTGGCTGGCCAAGGGTATTACCGATGAAGCGGCTTTTCGGGCTTATTGGCAGGCGGAGCAGCGGCAGAGAGCGGGGCAGAATGGAGGTAAAAATGCTGAGACTAAGATCAGGAGGCAAGTTTTCGGCCGCGATTACGAATATAAGAAGCGAGAACCGGCAGCGAAAGGTTTTTTCTCGTTCCTGGATGATTAGTCACGGCGTTCGGCGCTATTATGCATCGAGCCGTATGCCCATTTGCTCTGAGTGTCGACAAGCGGTCAACCGGATCTACCGGCTGCACCCGTTCGCGGTGCCCAAAAACCTGGGACGGGGATTGTGGCTGAATGCCGACTGCCAATGCAGGATTGCCGAACGCAGGGCTTTGCGTGAGCGGTTGGAACGGGTCGCTGTCAAACCCGCCCTCAACTTGCCCATGCCGCCGGCGCTGCGCAATCACAGCTTTGAAAATTTTGTCGTCAAAGATTTCAACCGCGAAGCATACACTGTCTGCCTCAAATTTGCCGCCAATTTTGCGAAGATCACCGACGGCAAAGGAGTGCTGATCTGCGGGAAAGCAGGGAGAGGCAAAACCCATTTAGCCTGCGCTGTCCTGAATTCCCTCAAAGACCGGCATACTATCGGGTTTGCCCATGTACCCACTCTTCTGGAGCTGCTGCGCCGGGGAGAAGGAGACATACAGCAGCTGATCGCTGTTGATTTGCTGGCACTGGACGATCTGGGCAGTGAGCGGGAAAGCGATTGGGCGCTGGAAAAACTGCTGGTGATTGTGGACGGCAGGCTGAATCAGTATAAACCGACGATCTACACAACCAATTTCAATATTGATGAGCTTGAACTGCGTTTGGGATCAAGGCTGGCGTCCAGAGTACTCTACAACTCCCATGACACAGCTGTGCTGGGCCCGGACTGGCGGGAGATAAAGTACCGGGGCCACGGCGCCTTCGCATAGAAACAACAAAACGTCTATGCCGTTCGCCAGGCATAGACGTTTGTCATTTTCGGCAGGATGTTTTATAGAATCTTGCTTAAAAAGCTCTTGGTGCGGGGATGCTGAGGATCGCCGAAGATTTGGTCAGGCTTGTTTTCCTCGACCAACATGCCGTCGTCAAGAAAGATTACCCGATCGCTCACTTCACGGGCAAAGCCCATCTCATGGGTGACCACCACCATCGTCATGCCGTCGGCGGCAAGACTCTTCATCACATCCAGCACTTCGCCGATCATCTCCGGATCCAGAGCCGACGTTGGCTCGTCGAAAAGCATCACTTTCGGCCGCATGGCAAGCGCCCGGGCGATAGCCACCCGCTGCTGCTGGCCTCCCGAGAGTTGATCGGGAAAGGCGTTGGCCTTGTCGCTGAGGCCCACTCGTTCCAGCAGGGCGTAGGCCTGGCCTTTGGCTTCGTCAGGGTCAAGTTTGCGCACCAACCTTGGCGCCAGAGTGATGTTGTCTATAACCCTCATGTGAGGGAAGAGGTTGAAGCGCTGGAACACCATCCCCATTTCCCTGCGGACCACCTGCAGGTTGTGGTGGGTGATCAGGTTGCCCTCGAATCTGATCTCGCCGCTGGTGGGCAGCTCCAGGAAGTTGAGGCAGCGAAGAAACGTACTTTTGCCGCTTCCGGATGGCCCGATGATCACCACCACTTCGCCCTGTTCTATGTTGGTGGTGATTCCCTTAAGGACGTGCAGGTCCTTGAATTTTTTGTGCAGATCGGTCACTTCGATGATCGCCATTTCACTCACCTACCCTCAACCGGCGTTCCAGGATGCTCACGATCCGGGAGACGGCCACAGTCATGATTAAGTACATGATGGCTACGACAAACCAAACTTCAAAAGGCCTGAATGTCCGCCCGGCAACGATTTGGGCTTTACGGACCAGTTCTTCCAGGGCTATGGCCGACACCAGGGATGAGTCCTTCAAGAGAGCGATGAATTCGTTTCCCAAAGGCGGAATGATGCGTTTAAACGCCTGGGGCAGAATGATATGAATCATAGTGGCCGAACTGCTCAAGCCCAAAGACAAAGCTGCCTCTGTTTGCCCTTTTTCGATCGACTGAATCCCAGCCCGCACAATTTCGGCGACATAAGCGCCGCTGTTGATGCTCAGGGCGATCAAGGCGGCGATGTAAGGCGGGATAGCCGTCCCGATGAAGGGAGGCATACCGTAGTAAATGATAAAAATCTGGACCAAGAGCGGTGTCCCCCGGATAAAATCTATGTACCCTACTGCCAGGTAGCGCAGGGGAGTGCGGCTCAAGCGCATGATACCAAAGACAGTGCCCAGCACAACTCCAATGGAGACGGCTATGGTTGTCAGCTTTAGTGTGAGAATCGCGCCGTCCAGCAGCGTGGGGACTGAATCCCAGACCAGATTCCACTGAAAGTCCATCTTTGCCCTCCTTCAACGCATCAAAAAAGGTGCGCTGTTCGGGAAACGCACCTTTTTAGCGTTATTCTGACGGTTTATTACATTCCCGAAAACCATTTGTTGTATATTTTATCATAAGTGCCGTCTTCTTTCAACTGCTTCAAAGCGGCGTTGACCTTGGCCAAAAGCTCTGTGTCTTCCTTGCGGATAGCCAGCCCGAAGTAGTCGTCCTCCGATACTTTGCCCACATGCTTAAGAGGGGCGTTGGGGTTGGCGGCAAAGAAGGCGTCGGCTACCGGCATGTCGATTACGGCAGCGTCGATAATGCCGAGGACAATATTTTGCAGTGTTTCGGGAACAGTGTTGTAGCGGCTGACTTTCGCACCATCTATTTCGGATGCTGCAAAATCGCCTGTAGTGTTGATCTGGACCCCCACTTTCTTGCCAGCCAGATCATCAAGTGTTTTGATGTCATTGTTGTTTTTATGTACAACAATGGTCAATACCGAGGTAAAATAGGGATCGGAGAAATTGACTTGCTTGGCCCTCTCTTCGGTGATGGACATTCCGGAAGCGATCATGTCGATGTTCTTGTTCAGCAGGCTGGGGATCAAACCTTCCCAAGCCAGGTTGAGGAACTGGACTTCGTAGCCGATCGCTTCACCGATGGCCATGGCCAGATCCACGTCGAAACCGACAATCTTGTTGTTCTCATCGACGAACTCAAAAGGAACGAAAGCGCAGTCGGCGGCCACTTTCAAGACAGGTTTTTGGGCCAGGACCGGCGAAACTGTCCCTAGGAACACCACGAGCATCAGTCCGACTAAAGCAAGCTTTTTCATAATTTTCCACCTTTCGTTTCTTAATGTTGGTTTTAATATCAATTTGTCAAATACCGCATGAATATATATGCATTATAGCGGTAAATTGATACATTGATTATAGCAAGGGAACGGGATTTGGGCAATACCCAGTTTGTTAAATTAATGTAATGTTTGCGTTTGGTTATATTAGACAGGGTGATCAAACATGGAACTGTTCGCAGACTACCACACGCACACCAGGCACAGCCACGGCAAAGGCACCGTACTGGACAATGTGGCCAGAGCGGCCCAGATTGGATTGGAGGAGATCGCCATCACCGATCACGGCCCAAGGCACATGCTCGGCATCGGTATTAGAAGCCTGGCGGTCCTCGACAAGACACGCTCTGAGATAGAAGCAGCCGCGGCGGTATATCCCCATGTGAAGGTTAAACTGGGGGTTGAGGCCAATGTCACCAGCATCCGCGGCGACATCGATGTCGCGCCGGAATACATCGAAAAGCTTGACCTGCTGCTGGTCGGGCTCCACCTGATGGTAAAGCCGGAACAGTGGCTGGACGGCCTCAACCGGGCCGCGGCACATTTCCTGCGGGGCTTGACGCCGGGTTTGAAGCGCAAAGCGCGGCTTTTGAACACCGAGGCGCTTGTAAACGCGGTGAACCGCCACCCAATTCAGATAGTCACGCACCCAGGCCATCGGTTTGACATCGACACCAGAGCTTTGGCCAGAGCTTGTGCCGCCAGGGGCGCCGCTTTCGAGATCAACACCAGTCATCAACATATGACAGTCTCGTTGATTAAGACGGCGGCCAACGAAGGAGTGAAGTTTGCGATCAGCAGTGATGCCCATCAGCCCAGCCGGGTAGGTGACTTTGCATACGGCGTTTGGCTTGCGGGGCAGGCAGGGCTGACCCCTGAAATGATCGTGAACGCCAGGTGACAAGGGCGGTTTTAGAGGAAGATCGTTTGATGGAGGGGATTGCACATGAAGGGCAGATATCGGTGGTTGATTCCGGGAATGGGGGTCAAACGCTGGATTGCTTTGATGATCCTGGGCGTGCTGCTGTTTACCTTGGGCATAATAATATGGGATTACCGGGTGTCATCGCCGGCCGAAGCCAGACTGCTGCGGCTCTTGAACCAGTACGTAAGCAGCGTGCCCGCTGCCGCCGCAGTCTTGATTGTTGTCGGCGTCGGCCTCGGCTGCTTGGGTGTGCGCAATCTGATCCGCTCCATCATAGAAGTGGTCTCGCCGGATGAAGTCGACGACCTTGCGGAAGTTGTCTACCGCAAGCGGAGCCTGGGGCGGGGGCCGCGGATCGTGGTCATCGGCGGAGGCACAGGCCTAAGCACACTGCTGCGGGGATTGAAAGACTACTCCAGCAACATTACAGCAGTAGTGACTGTGGCCGATGACGGAGGCAGTTCGGGCCGGATTCGGGAAGAATTGGGGATTCTTCCGCCCGGTGATATCCGCAACACCCTTGTGGCTTTGGCCGATACTGAGCCGTTGATGGAGCGTTTGTTCCAGTACCGGTTTTCCTGGGGAGAGGGCTTGACCGGCCACAGTTTTGGAAACCTGTTTATTGCGGCCATGACCGACATTACCGGGGATTTCGAAACGGCAATCAGGCAGTTCAGCAAAGTTTTGGCGGTGCGGGGCGTTGTCCTGCCGTCTACGCTGGCCAAAGTAAAACTTAAGGCTACCTACACCGACGGCTCGGAAGTGATCGGCGAAAGTAAGATTCCAGAGGCCGGAAAAAGAATCGCGAGCGTAAGTTTGGTGCCGAGGAACGCCGAAGCGCACCCAGAGGCCTTGGAAGCCATCGAAAACGCTGACATGATTGTGCTTGGGCCGGGAAGCTTGTACACCAGTGTGATTCCCAACCTTTTGGTGGGCAGAGTCTGCGAGGTCTTTGAAAGAAGCAAGGCTGTGAAAGTCTATGTCTGCAATGTCATGACCCAGCCCGGCGAAACAGACCAGATGTCGGCGGCTGATCATGTACGGGCTGTGCTGCAGCACGCCGGGCAGCGGAAGATCATTGATTATGTCTTGATCAACAATCAAAGCTTGACACCGGATCAAGCCCGCAAATACGGTAGTGAAGACTCGTATCCGGTCAAGGCTGATGTCAGCCAGGTCAAGAAGCATGGCGTGATCCCGATCGTCGCGCCGATGCTGGACCAAGGAGAGTTTGTGCGGCATGACTCGCAAGCCCTGGCCAAAGCCTTGATCAATCTTGTGATCGAGTCGAAATATTTGCGCTAAATCCCAATACCGCCTCATATGATTTCTTGGGGAGGCGGTGGGGTTGAAACGCTGGATCTCAGTCTTCGTGCTCATCGGTTTCGTGGGAGTGTTGGCGCCATTTCTGCGCCAGGTGGAACGGCGGCTCGTCGGTGTCGAGCCCGGTGTCCGCCTGGGCAACCGGAAGATGGAGTACTACTTCGAAGATGAGGTCAGGACGATCGTCCGGCAGCTCGCTAGAGAGATCGACCAGCCGGAAGTGAATGCCAGCATCCACAAGCAAACAGGGGCGGTCATACCAGAGCAAAACGGCATTCATGTCGACATTGAAGCGACGGTGGAGGCGGTGATCAACGCTCCGGCCAACGCCCAGTTGGAGCCGGTGCTGATTGAGACAGTGCCTTTGGTCCGGGCGGAACACCTGGAACCTCTCCAGGTTGTGATTGGGGACTTCAGCACATCGGTGATGGGCTCTCCCGGAAGAGTCTCGAACCTGCGGCTGGCCTTGGCCGCGATTAATAACACTTTGGTGCTTCCGGGGGAAGTGTTCTCTTTCAACGAGGTGGTAGGGGAACGGACACCGGAGAAAGGATATAAGCCGGCTCCAGTCATATACGGTGAAGCAGTGGCCGACGCGGTTGGCGGGGGAGTGTGCCAGGTTTCTACCACTCTGTACAATGCGGTAAGAAGGGCTGGATTGGAGGTTGTGGAGCGGCGGATGCATTCCATCGCCCCAAGCTACATCCGCCATGGGATGGATGCGACGGTTGCCTGGCCGCATACGGACTTTAAATTCCGCAACAACAGCGAATATCCTATTATAGTAAAGGGTGAAATTCAAGGCTGGCGCGTGCGCGTATGGATCGTTGGGAGGGAATAGGGTGGCATTCTCAGAGGACACCAAACGGGAACTGGCTCGAGTTATTCCAGAGGAACGCTGCTGCCGTGTCGCTGAGCTGAGCGCATACTACGACTTTGACGGATTTCTCTTTGGCGATGGCAAGTACCTGGATTTTTACCATTTCACGCCGTTGATCGCCCGGAAGATTCTCACCCTGGTCAAATCAGTGTTCCCTACGGCTCAGACCCACGTCCTGGCCCACAGGGCCAGGGCCCGGAAAAATCAAGTCTATACCGTCAGGGTGTCGGGGCCGGAAGAAGCCCGCATGATCCACGCAGCCTTCCGCAATCAGAGTTTCGCGGACGCAGAGCGGAGAATCCTGGCTTCCGTCTGCTGCCGGAGGGCTTATATCCGGGGCGCGTTTTTGGGCCGCGGATCGGTGACCAATCCGAAAAAAACCTACCATTTGGAGATTTTCACAGAAAAATACGAGGTTGCCGAGAAAGTCCTCCACAATATCAACGCTTTTGGACTTGAGGCCAGAATGACCACCCGCAAAGGTGATCTCCTGGTCTATCTAAAAGACGGGGATGACATCGTCACCCTCCTCAACCTGATGGGCGCCCATAATGCGCTGATGCACCTGGAGAATGTCCGCGTCGAAAAAGACATGCGCAACCGCATCAACCGCCTTGTCAACTGTGAGACAGCCAACGTGGAGAAAACGATTCAGGCGGCGGTGGAGCAGATCGATGCGGTGGAGAGGATCCGAAAACACATGAACTTGTCGGATTTGCCGCCGAAGTTGGCGGAGATCGCCGCCCTCAGGATAGAGAACCCGTACGCCACACTCAAAGAACTCGGTGAGATGGCGAATCCCCCCATCAGCAAATCCGGTGTCAATTACCGCCTGCAGCAGCTGATCAAGTTGAGCAAGAGCCTCGGATAATATTACCAATTCTTTACATCTGGCGGCAGGAAGCAGTTGGCGGATTCACGAATATACTAACTGTAGTATGAAACGTTTTCTTTGGGCCATGCGGGACAAAAACGATGTTGTCGGGACAAAAACGATCCCTCGGGGGAGTCTAACCTGTGAACCCAATCCTAATTTTACATCAAATAGCGCCGGAGATCACAGCCATCGTCGAACAGCGCTACGCTGTGCTCAGGGCAATCGGATACAAAGGACCTGTCGGGCGCAGAGCGCTAGCCCAGGAACTTCACTGCCCGGAACGGCTGATTAGGAACGAACTCGAACTCCTGTCGGAGTTGGGGTTTGTGGTCAAAAGCAGTTCCGGTGTTGCCTTGAGTGCTGCCGGTGAGCGGATCCTGCAGCAGCTTGCGGAGTACATCCACCAGATGCGGGGCTTAAGTGATCTGGAGCAGGAACTGGCATGCCGGTTGAACCTGAATGCGGCAATCGTCGTTCCCGGAAATTCGGACGAGGATCCTATCGTCAAACAGGATCTGGCCAAAGCGGCTGTCCGCTTTCTGCGCCGCTGTCTCAAAAACGGCGACACGCTGGCAGTCAGCGGAGGAACTACCCTGGCTGAGGTGGCGAAATGGGTAAGCCAAGACGGGCCCAGACGCAGTGTGACAGTAGTCCCGGCCCGAGGCGGGTTGGGCGAGGACGTGGAGCTGCAGGCCAACACCATAGCTGCCAAACTGGCCCAAGGCTTGGGGGGATCATACCGCCTGCTTCACGCACCCGACAATGTCGAGCCGCAGCTGGTGAACACCATTCTGCAGGAGCCAAGCATCCGGGAGGTGGTTTCACTATGCCGGCGGGCCAACGTGCTGCTGCACGGTATCGGCACTGCCGAGGAAATGGCCAAGCGCCGCGGCCTGGACGACGACCAGGTCATGCAGCTGATTGCCGGTGGCGCAGTGGGCGAGGCTTTCGGATACTACTTCAACACCCAGGGAGAAGTGGTGTACTCAACCGCCTCGGTCGGGATACGAATGGAGGATTTGGCTACAATACCATTGATCATCGGAGTCGGTGGAGGCAAAAGCAAAGCTTGGGCCCTGCTGTCAGTCATCCGGCTGGGGTATTGCGATGTCTGTATCACTGATGAAGGGGCAGCCCGGAGGGTGATCCAAATACTAAAAAGCAAGGAGGAAATGTAAATGGCAATCAGAGTAGGTATCAATGGTTTTGGCCGTATCGGCCGGTTGGTCTTCAGAGGAGGGATCGACAACCCCAATTTCGAATTTGTGGCCATCAACGACCTGACTGACGCTGCGACACTGGCCCATTTGCTGAAGTATGATTCGGTGCACGGCCAGTTCCAGGGCGAAGTGGGCGTCGACGGCGACAGTATTGTTGTCAACGGCAAGAAGATCAGGGTATTTGCTGAGAAGGATCCGAAGAATCTGCCCTGGGGAGAGCTGGGTGTCGAGTATGTCGTGGAAGCGACCGGCATTTTCCGGAACCGGGATCAGGCGCAGTGGCATATCGATGCCGGCGCGAAAAAGGTGATCATCACCGCCCCCGCCAAGAAAGAGGATATTACAATCGTCATGGGAGTCAACGAGGACAAGTATGATCCGGCTCAGCATCATGTGGTCTCCAACGCTTCCTGCACCACAAACTGCTTGGCGCCGGTGGCAAAGGTCCTGCATGAGGAGTTCGGCATAGTCAAGGGCCTGATGACCACAGTCCACTCCTATACCAACGATCAGAGGATTCTCGACCTGCCCCACAAGGATCTGCGCCGGGCTAGAGCCGCTGCGCTGAGCATCATCCCGACAACCACCGGCGCCGCTGCCGCTGTTGGCTTGGTGCTGCCGGAACTGAAGGGCAAACTTGACGGGTATGCACTGCGGGTTCCCACTCCCACCGTGTCGGTGGTCGACTTGGTGGCGGAACTTGCAAAACCCGCCACAGCAGAAGAGATCAATGCTGCCCTCAAGTCAGCCGCCGAAGGCAAGCTGAAGGGTATCCTCGGCTATGAAGAGACACCACTGGTGTCGATGGATTTCCGCGGCGATTCCCGCTCCTCGATTGTGGATGCTGAGCTCACCAGTGTGATCGAGGGCAACATGGCCAAAGTTGTGGCCTGGTACGACAATGAATGGGGCTACTCTTTGCGGGTTGTTGACCTGATTGCTTACATGGATTCTCGGAAGTAACGCGGTGAGGGGGGCTTTCCCCCCTCATTATTGAGTAAGGGGGTTGCGAAGATGAATAAGAAGATGATTCAGGACGTGGATGTCAAGGGTAAACGTGTTTTGATGCGGGTGGATTTCAACGTTCCCATGAATGAGCAGGGGGAAATCACTGACGATACGCGCATCAAAGCCGCCCTGCCCAGCATTCGGTACCTATTGGAGCATGGGGCGAAGCTGATCCTCATGTCCCATCTGGGGCGCCCCGACGGCAAGGTTGTGGAGTCGATGCGAATGAATCCAGTGGCCAAGCGTCTAGGCGAACTCCTGAACAAATCTGTGGCCAAGGTGGACGACTGCGTCGGCCCAGAAGTGGAAGCAGCCGCCGCAAAGCTGCAGGATGGCGAAGTGCTGCTGCTGGAGAATGTCCGCTTCCATGCTGAAGAGGAAAAGAATGATCAGGAGTTTGCCAAGAAGCTTGCGTCGTTGGGAGACATCTACGTCAACGACGCCTTTGGCACGGCACACCGCGCCCATGCTTCCACCGAGGGAGTGGCCCGGTATTTGCCGGCTGTGGCGGGCTTCTTGATGGAAAAGGAACTGCAGTTCCTCGGCAACGCGGTAAATGATCCGAAACGCCCGTTCGTCGCTATACTGGGCGGCGCCAAAGTCAAGGACAAGATCAAAGTGATTGAGTCACTGCTGAATAAAGTCGACACGCTGATTATCGGCGGCGGCATGGCCTACACTTTCCTTAAGGCCAAAGGTTTGGAAGTGGGCAATTCCCTTCTGGATGCTGAGCGCATCGATTTCTGCCGTAAGGTGATGGAGCAGGCCGAGGCTAAAGGTGTCAAGCTGCTTCTGCCCGTGGATGTTGTGGCCGCCAGGAATTATGCCGCCGATGCCGAACACAAAGTGGTTCCGGCGGATCAGATCCCGGCGGATTGGGAAGGTTTGGATATCGGCCCGAAGACAGTCGAGCTGTTCTCCGCGGCAATCAAGTCTGCTGCCACAGTGGTGTGGAACGGGCCGATGGGTGTCTTCGAATGGGAAGCCTTCGCCAATGGTACACGGCAGATTGCCCAAGCGCTTGCTGACAGCAGCGCTGTCACCATCATCGGCGGCGGTGATTCGGCTTCGGCAGTGGAGCAGTTCGGGCTGGCCGACCGGATGTCCCACGTCTCAACGGGAGGCGGCGCGTCCCTGGAATTCCTGGAAGGGAAAGAACTTCCCGGCGTGGCTGCCCTGAACGACAAATAGGAGGATGTAGGAGTGCGCAAACCGATTATTGCCGGTAACTGGAAAATGCACAAAACAGTCTCAGAATCCGTCGGACTTTGCGAGGCACTGGACCGGGCGGTGCAGGATGTGGACATAGAGGTAGTGGTATGCCCACCGTTTACAGCACTGTCGGCAGTATGCGCCCTGGCCATGCGCAAAGTCAAGATCGGCGCCCAAAATGTCAGCATCGCCGAAAGCGGGGCGTTCACCGGCGAGATTTCCCCGCTGATGCTGGTTGATGTCTGCTGCTCATACGTAATCATCGGCCATTCGGAGCGGCGGCAGCATTTTGGCGAGACAGACGCCATGGTGAATAAGAAGGTGCACCTGGCCCTGCAACATGGTCTTAGGCCGATTGTCTGTGTCGGTGAAAGTCTGATGCAGCGCCGGGCCGGAGAAACAGAAGCCGTGGTTGTCAGCCAGACCAAGGCGGCTCTGGCCGGTATTGCCCAGGAGCAGGTGCCGGATATTGTAATCGCCTACGAACCAATCTGGGCCATAGGTACCGGTGAGACAGCCAGCGCCGATGACGCCAATGAAGTGATCGGCACCATCAGAAAGACCATTGCTGAAATCTACGGCCAGGAAACCGCCGGCCGGATCCGCATTCAATATGGAGGCAGCGTGAAGCCTGACAACATCCGGGAATTGATGGCGCAACCTGAGATAGACGGAGCGTTGGTTGGCGGTGCCAGTCTGGATCTGAAGGGCTTTACCGCAATTGTCCGCTATCACGAACAGCAGCAGAGTTGATAGGAGGCTATTCCATGAAAAACAGACGACCTGTCGCTCTAATCATTCTCGATGGAATCGGCTTGAGCGGCTTTCCAGAGGGTGATGCCACCAAAATGGCCCGCACACCCACGATCGACTGGCTGTGGGCGAACTGCCCCCATGCCAGGCTTCAGGCCAGCGGAGAAGCTGTCGGCCTGATGGAAGGGCAGATGGGCGATTCCAATGTCGGCCACCTGAACCTGGGCGCCGGCAGAATTGTCTATCAGTATGTGGCCCTGATTTCCAAATCCATCAGGGAAGGGGATTTCTTTCAAAACGAGCAGCTGCTCCAAGCTGTCAATCATGCCAAAAAACACGGCACCAAGCTGCACCTGATGGGTTTGGTCTCGCCAGGGGGTGTGCACAGCCATTCCACTCATCTGTACGCGCTGCTGAAGATGGCCAAGGACCACGGGCTGGAAAAAGTCTATGTCCATGCCTTCCTTGACGGCCGGGATGTGCCGCCCTCCAGCGCCAAGGAATACTTGGAAGAACTGGAAGCGGAAATGGCAAATATCGGTGTCGGCCGAACCGCCACCATTTCCGGCCGCTATTACGCCATGGACCGGGACAACCGCTGGGATCGGGTGGAGAAAGCATACCTTGCCCTGACAGAAGGGAAAGGGCGCACCGCTGTATCGAGCGCAGACGCCATCACCTATGCTTATGAGCATGGGGAGACGGACGAGTTTGTGATCCCGACTGTGATTGTCGGTGAAGATCGACGGCCGGCAGCCACCATCGGCAGCGGCGACGCTGTGATCTTTTTCAACTTCCGGGCCGACCGGGCCAGAGAGCTGACTTGGGCCTTCACAAACGACGAGTTCGACGGTTTTGAGCGGCCTGGCGGCAAGCTGGATCTGTGCTTTGTGACTATGGCTCAATATGATGTCAAGGTGCAGGCGCCGTTTGCCTACCCGCCGCAGAACCTCGACAACACACTCGGGGAATACCTGTCCAAGCTGGGATATAGGCAGCTGCGCATCGCGGAAACAGAGAAGTACGCCCACGTGACGTACTTCTTCAACGGCGGGATTGAGAAGCCCTATCCGGGTGAAGACCGGAAACTGATCCCCTCGCCCAAGGTGGCGACATACGATCTTAAGCCGGAAATGAGCGCGCCGGAAGTCACCGCAGAGGTAGTGGAGCGGATCAATAGTGATCAATATGATCTGATTGTCCTCAACTACGCCAATGGCGACATGGTGGGCCATACCGGGGTGCTGGAGGCCGCTGTCAAGGCGGTGGAGGCAGTGGATACCGGATTGGGCAGGGTGCTGGCGGCTATCAAGGAGAAGAATGGGACCGCTATTGTCACCGCCGATCACGGCAATGCGGAGCAGATGGTCGATCCGGTCACCAAGGAGCCTTATACGGCTCACACTACCAATCTGGTCCCGATTTGGCTTTTCAACGCCGAACCCAATTACAAGCTGAAAGACGGAATCCTGGCAGACATCGCCCCTACTCTGCTGGAGCTGATGGGTATTGAGAAACCGGCGGAGATGACCGGGACTAGTCTGCTTGTCAAATAAACACTAGGATATAAAGGAGGAATATCCATGATTATTGATGATGTACGGGCGCGGGAAGTGCTCGATTCCCGGGGCAACCCCACCGTGGAAGTGGAAGTCAGTCTGGCGGACGGCAGTTATGGCCGGGCGATTGTTCCTTCCGGCGCATCCACAGGCCAATTTGAGGCGGTAGAACTGCGGGACGGCGATCAAGGGCGTTATCTGGGCAAAGGTGTGCAGAAAGCTGTCAATAACGTCAATGAAGTGATTGCCCCTGAGATCATCGGCATGGATGCCACCAGGCAGATAGAAATCGATGAACTCTTGATCAAGCTTGACGGCACACCGAACAAAGGCAAGCTGGGTGCCAACGCCATCCTCGGCGTGTCTCTGGCTGTGGCCCGGGCTGCGGCTGATTCAGTCGGGCTGCCGCTGTACCAATATATCGGCGGCACAAACGCTCAGGAACTGCCGGTGCCGATGATGAACATTCTCAACGGCGGCGCTCATGCCGACAACAATGTGGACATTCAGGAGTTCATGATCATGCCTGTGGGCGCTCAATCCTTCAGGGAAGGCCTGCGGATGGGCGCCGAAGTGTTCCACAGCCTGAAAAAAGTCCTGGCCAAAAGAGGCCTGAACACCGCAGTCGGCGACGAGGGCGGCTTTGCCCCTAATCTGCAGTCCAACGAAGAAGCGATTCAAGTGATCATGGAAGCTATTGTCAATGCAGGCTACAAACCCGGCGAGGACATCTGCCTGGCCATGGATGTGGCTGCGACCGAGCTTTTCAAGGACGGGCGCTATGAACTGGCCGGCGAGGGCAAGTCGCTGACCACCGACGAGATGATCGCTTTTTACGAAAACCTGGTTACCAAGTATCCCATCATTTCCATCGAAGATCCCTTGAGTGAGGACGAATGGGACGGGTGGCTGAAGCTGACCAAGGCTCTCGGCAGCAAAGTGCAGTTGGTGGGTGACGACCTGTTTGTCACCAACACCAAGCGGCTGGCGAAGGGTATCGAAATGGGTGTGGCAAACTCTATTCTGATTAAAGTGAACCAGATTGGCACACTGACCGAAACCCTCAACGCCATTGAAATGGCCAAGAAAGCTGGTTATACCGCTATCGTTTCTCACCGCTCCGGAGAAACCGAAGACACCACCATTGCGGATCTGGCGGTCGCCACCAATGCTGGGCAGATTAAAACCGGCGCTCCCAGCCGCACCGATCGGGTGGCCAAGTACAACCAACTGCTGCGGATCGAGGAAGATTTGGATCAAGTGGCCCGCTACCGGGGGATTAAGACTTTCTACAACCTGCGCAAATAATCTGCGGCCAAAAATGGCCTATTAAGGCTTAAACAGCTGTTACAACCCATAAGTTGAGGCTGTCGCCAATACGGCGACGGCCTTTTTTTCTAATTATGGAAAATTTATGCAGGATATTTGTTAAGAAAGGAGAATACTTTAATTAACCGGAAACGTTTACGTGTTAAGTTTACTGCAAAAAGCCACTGCTTTGGCTAGAACTATGGAAATGTGCAAGTGAAAAGGAGAATTAGGATGGCACCTGCTACTCTTAAAGATGTGGCCAAACGGTGTGGTGTATCGGTGGCTACCGCATCAAGGGCGCTCAACAACCGCAATGAGGTCAGCCTGGCCACGCGGGCAAAAGTGCTGAAAGCAGCAGATGAAATTGGTTATGTGCCCAGTTCCCTTGCGAAAGGGCTTTGGTCCGGGGAAACTAAAGTGATCGGTGTCTTGATCACCACCATCGAAAACCCATTTTACGCCAATGTGGTGTCGGGTATCGAAAAAGTGGTTAAAGACCATGGTTACAATATTCTGCTCTGCAGTTCGTATGAGGAAGTGCAACAAGAATTTGCGGCCTTAACGGTTTTATTGGAACAGCGGGTTGACGGCTTGATACTTGCACCTGTCCAGAGCAAACCAGAAGTACTTGAGCGGCTGCAAAAAAACAACGTTCCTTTTGTCTTGGTAGGCCGCAATATTCCCAGTATTGAGTCCAGCTATGTTGTGAGCGATGATTTCAAGGTGGGGGCTATGGCTGCGGAGCATCTTTTGCAGCAGGGCCACAACAGGGTTTTGTTTATCAACTCATCCCGCAACTACAGTGCAGAGCTTAGGCTTAAGGGCTTTCTGCAGACAATGCGGCAGCACGGAGTGGAACTAGGCCCTGAATGGGTGAAAACAGTGCCTGTCCACCAGGATGCCAAGTACAGCCTGTTTGAAGCATTGGATCAAGGGCTTAAGCCCAGCGCCGTCTTTTGTTTTTGTGACTGCATGGCCTTGGAGATACTAGGCGGGCTTAAAGAACGGAGTTTCAAGGTTCCAGAAGACGTTGCGGTGATGGGCGTGGACAACCTTAATGTCACCGCACTTACTGATCCACCCTTGACCACAATTGATATTCAAAACTACGAAATGGGAATCCGCAGCGCCGAAATACTCCTTAAGAAACTGCAAGAACCTGAGACGCAGCATATGCAAATCATCCTGCCGCCGAAGTTGGTCAAGAGAAACTCAACATAAATGGAGGTGGTTAACTTAAGGTAAACCAGTTTCTTGAGCCGACAGTTACCTTGGTGAATTTCAGTTTCAGAAAGGAGATTCCTATGACAAGGAAAACAGTGTGGCTGGTACTGGTTCTAGGGTTAGTGCTGGGCATTGCCGGTATCGTCAATGCCCAGGGTGATGTTGTGGAGTTGTGGTACATGGGCTGGGCTTGGCCGGGCGATCAACCGCAGGAGCCGCGGCTTGAAGCATTTATGCAGCAATATCAGAATATTATTGTCACGTATGAGTATGTGGATGCTGGCCAGTTCAACGACCGGATCACCGCATTGGCGGCTGCCGGGACCCTTCCTGATGTACTGTGGGTCATGGACAACAATATGTATGTCTACAATCAATGGGTAGCAGATATTACTGAATTTCTGAACAACGATCCAACTTTTGATGAATCCAAATTCTGGGGCAACTCCCTCGATCCGATGCGGATCCAGGGGCGCTTCTTTGGTTTGCCGTTCCAGCTCCAAGCCAGCTTCCTCGTGGCCAACTTGGATGTTTTGAACTACTTCGGCCTGCGCATGCCGCAGCCTCCTTGGACGTGGGACGATCTGTGGGCCTTGTGCCAGCGGATGAATAGGCCGGCACAAAACTATTACGGTATGGAAGATCCCTGGATGTTCTGGGCGTTTATGCCTGCTGCTTACCTTGAGGGTATCACCTGGGATGCTTTAACCTATGACGGCAGGCGGTTGATGATGGATGATCCAGTTATAGCTGAGGTATTGAAAACAGCAATTCGTTGGGAAAGGGAAAACTCTGCCGTCAGTATCGGTTTGGCTGATGGCACTTCCCCCAACCCTTGGGAGAATCCGGCCTTTAATGATGCTTACGGCAACACCTCGCCGTGGATGCAGAACAAGGCTGCTTTCCACGTAGGCTGGAGCTGGTCATTATCCTGGTGGACTGAAAACTACGAGTCGAAGTGGGATATCGTTCCCTACCCAAGCGGGCCGGTGCGCCAAGCTACACCGTTGATCGTAGACCACATGGGGATTTCACCGACGACGAAGCATCCTGAAGAAGCATTCGCTTTCCTGCGCTGGATGAGTTATGATCCTGACGGCTGGATTGCCAGGATGCAGGTGGAGGCCCCATGCCCTTACAGTATGCCCACAGTGGATGTACCAGAAGCTTGGGAACTGTATTTCAACAACGAGAATGTGCCGCCGGGCATGCGGTTGGTGTATGAGACCTTGGAAGGCGGGATCGTCGATCCTAACCGCTATACACCTGAGCTGGGGTATGTCTGGGACAACTTCATCACACCAGCCCGGCACCAAGTACGCCTTGGCGCTGCTGCCTTTGATGATGTCATGCCTATTGCCGTTGAACAGGCCAACAAGTATCTGCAGGAAGCCAGGGCTCGTGCTGATGAAAAACTCGATGCTGTACTCGGAAAATAACGGCCTTGCGTTCGCTCTCCCTTATGGAGAGCGAACGCTTACCAGCTGCGGTTCTGGTAAGGAGGATGCACAATGCGGAGGTTCTGGCAGATCATTTGGGCACTGATTCTAGCGGGGTTCCTAGCCTTAAGTGCTCAAGCGGGAGTAGGGGCAGCCGTTTATCAAGAGCCAAAATATGGGGAATATCTCCAGCATTGGCTGGATCAAGGTATTGATGCTGCCAAGCCTGAGACAGAAATACGGGTATTGGCTGTTAATTACCATGCCTTATCTGATCCGCTTAAGTTTTCTGCCGAAGACGGGCTTTTATACTGGCACGCAGATGATGGCTGGGTTGAGTATCAATTCGAAGTGAACCAACCGGGCTTATATAATATTGTTGTTGAATACATGCCGCTGGAAACCCAGATGTTTAACATTGAGCGGGGAATCATGATCGATGGCGAATACCCTTTTAAAGAAGCCCGCAGGCTGGCCTTGGACCGGCAGTGGCGCAACAGCACTTATCCCTTTGCAAGGGATGATTTTAACAACGAGCGGCGGGCATTTCAGGAACAGGTTATTACCCTGCAAACAATGACCTTATCCGATATTGACGGCAGGTATGAACTGCCGTTTCAATGGTATTTTTCTGGGGGCACCCATACAATCACCATTACCGGTCTGCGTTCCCAAGTGATCCTCAAGGGCATTGCCCTAACCGCCCCGCAGGTGATTCCGGAGTATCAACGGCCCACTTTAGATTTGGGTGAGGTTGAGCGGTGGAAGCTTGAGATCGAGGCGGAGAACCCTGCCAGCAAGTCCCATTCTTCTGTAATGGTCAATGCCAGCGGAGATCCGGGAGTCACTCCCCGCGAAGACGGAGTAACCATTTACAATACACTCTATTGGCATGCTGGCGGCGAGTGGGCTGAATGGGAATTTACTGTGCCTGAAGATGGGTACTACCAGATCGGCTTGAAGTTTTTGCAGAGCTTTAAGCACAACATGCCTACCTATCGCAGAGTGGAGATCGATGGGCAGATTATTTGCAAGGAACTGCTGCTGTACCCGTTTGATTACGATCACCAGTGGCAGTCCACATACTTTGAGGATGCAGCAGGAGAGCCGATTCTGTTTTATTTAACCAAGGGTACTCACCGGCTGCGCTTAACCGCCATTAATTCGGTGGTCCAGCCAACAGTGAATACCATCTTGGAAGTTATTGCTGATTTAAGGGATTTATCCATCAGTATTTCTATGGCAACCGGCAATAATCAGGACCGGTTCCGCGATTGGGATCTGGATCAGCAGATACCCGATGCGCTGGACCGGATTGCCGGTAGCGCCGCTAAACTAAGGCGGGAGTACCAACGGCTCAAAGATCTGACCGGGAAGGCCCCTGATGCGGCCGCAAATTTGCTGGTGAGCGCGGATCAGCTTGATGCCTTGGCCAAAAAGCCAGAGCTTCTGCCTTTGCGCTATACCCAATTGTCCATTGATGCCGGCTCCATTAGTGAAGTGATCGGTAATGTGATTCTTTCACTGCAGTATGAACCGCTGCAGATCGACAGGATCTTTATCACATCTCCCGGCCACCCCCTGCCTCAGGGCCGTTCGCCGTTTGCGGCCCGGGTTTGGGTGACCATTAAGAACTTTGTCCAATCGTTCTTTAAAAATTATAATGCCGTGGGCAAAGGCGATGATGATACCCTGCAGATTTGGGTCGGGCGGGGCCGCGATTTCGTTTCCATCATGCAGCAGCTTACTGACGAGCATTTCACCCCCAAAACCGGGATTAAGGTGGCCTTCAGCCTGATGCCCAGGGAAGATCAGCTGATTCTTGCCAACTCAAATGGTACACCTCCAGATTTGGCTACTAGTGTCTGGTATACCACACCCTTTAACCTCGCCAGCCGTGGTGCCTTGGTGGATTTGACCCAGTTTCCGGATTTTGATGAAGTGGCATCCCGCTTCCATCCAGGGGCATTTCTATCTTACCACTATCTTGACGGGATTTATGCAATCCCTGAGACACAGAATTTTTGGGTGCTGTTCTACCGCAAAGATATCATTGCTGAACTAGGCATTGAGCTGCCCTCTACCTGGGATGAAGTCGTGGAACTGCTGCCGCTTCTGCAGCAGCGGGGCATGAACTTCTATATTCCCGTATCTGCCGGGACTGGGATTAAGGCTTTGAATGTCATGGCGCCGTTTTTCTATCAGGAGGGAGCGGAGCTCTATTCTCCTGATGGATTGCGGACCAGCCTGATGACACCGGCAGCCCTGGCTGGGTTCAAACGTCTGACAGATCTATATACCGTGTATGCCCTTGACAACTTTGTTGCCTGGTTTTTCCAAAACTTCCGTTCAGGGGACATCCCCTTGGGCGTTTCGGATTACAACACCTATGTACAGCTGAAGTCTGCTGCTCCGGAGCTTAGGGAACTATGGGGGATTGCACCTATGCCAGGAGTGATCGATGGGAATGGAGAGATTGTCCGCTGGGCTCCCGGCGCTATGCAGGCGGTCATCATGTTTGAACTCAGCGACAAGAAAGAAGAAGCATGGGAATGGGTTAAATGGTGGACCTCGGCCGAAATCCAAGCTCGCTTCGGCAATGAAGTTGAGGCCATGTTCAGTGTGGCCTACCGCTGGAATACGGCAAACCTTGAAGCTATCTCCCAGATTCCGTGGACGCTGGAGGAGCTAAACACCATCAAAGAGCAGTGGCGGTGGCTGAAAGATATACCGCAAGTCCCCGGCGGCTATATTCTCGAAAGAGAACTGTCCTTTGCCTGGAACCGGGTGGTGATCGGGACTGCGTCCGGAACCCAAAACCCAAGATTGGCGCTGCAGGAAGCGGACCGCAATACCAGGCGGGAACTGCTCCGCAAGCAGCTTGAGTTCGGCCTGATTGATGAGGATGCCACACGCTTGATTGAGTTTACCATCCCCACCGTCAATCAGCCTTGGGATTGGGAAAAGGGGGTTAGAGCCAGATGAAAATGGAAACACCACTGCAGCGGGCCTGGCGTGTGCGCATCAAGCCCCATTCTGTGTGGGCGAAGCTGAATCTGGTGGCAAAACGCATATGGCAGGATCGCGTGTCTTACCTAATGGCAGCGCCTTATGTGCTTGCTTTTGTGACGTTTATCCTTTTGCCTGTGTTGGGAGCAATTGGCCTTTCGTTTACTTTCTACAACATGATTGAAACACCCCGCTATGTTGGGCTTATGAATTATATTTACTTGTTCACTGAAGATGATGTCTTCATGACCCATGTGCTGCCCAATACGTTCACCTTTGCGGTAATTGTTGGGCCCGGCGGTTACCTGCTGGCCTTCTTGCTGGCATGGGTCATTGCCCAGCTGCCCCGCCGCATACGGACGGTGTTCAGTTTGGCATTGTACACGCCATCCATGGCAGCGGCGGTGGCCATGTCCACTATTTGGCTGGTATTGTTCAGCGGCGATCGGGTGGGCTATTTGAACAGTTTTCTCCTTGGCCTGGGAGTTATTACTGAGCCGATCAACTGGCTTCACAGCACCCAGTGGTTGATGCCGGTAATGATTATTGTCACCTTGTGGAGCAGTATGGGCGTAGGGTTTTTAGCAATGCTGGCGGGGATTTTGAACGTGGATCCGCAGCTCTATGAAGCAGGCAAGATTGATGGGGTCAAAAACCGTATGCAGGAGATTTACTACATCACGATCCCTTCGGTCAAGCCGCAGATGCTGTTTGGTGCCGTTATGGCTATTGTCAACACTCTCCAGGCAGGTGCCATCGGCGTGACCTTATCAGGCCAGAATCCGACACCGAACTATGCCGGGCAGCTGATCCTGAACCATATCGATGATTTTGCCTTCCAGCGGTTTGAAATGGGGTATGCAGCCGCCATTTCTGTGGTGCTGTTGATTATTGTCTACATTTCCAGCAAACTGGCCTGGGCACTGTTCGGGCCGAAGGAGGGTGAATGATGCGCCGCTTGTTGCGAATGGATCTGACGCAGCTCGTGTTCACTGCCGTTTTAAGCTTTTTGGCCGCCTTTATGCTGCTGCCTATCGTGTTCATCTTTATGCAGGCCTTTAAGCCTTTAAGTGAACTGTTCTTGTACCCTCCCAGGTTCTATGTGATGAACCCCACTTTGGACAATTTCTCGCAGCTCTTGATGTCTGTGGATGCGTCGGTGGTCCCGGCTGTCCGGTATTTGTTCAACAGTGTGTTTACCTCGGTGGTAACAGTCGCCGTGGTGGTTGTGGTGAGCACCATGGTTGCTTATGCCCTGTCCAAACACAATTTCATCGGCAAGAGTACAATTCTGAACATGACAATCATGGCCTTGATGTTTGCACCGCAGGCAGTGATTATTCCCAGGTACATCATCGTGCAGCGGTTAGGGATTATTGATACCTATTTTGCCCATGTCCTGCCGTTGGTTGCTGCTCCTGTCAGCGTATTTTTATTCAAGCAATTCGTGGATCAAGTCCCAGATGATCTATTGGCAGCGGCCCGGATTGACGGGGCCTCCGAGTGGCACATCCTGTTTCGCTTGATTTACCCTATCTGCCGCCCAGCCTTAAGTACCATCGCTCTGCTCACATTCCAATCGGCATGGAATACCATGGAGCCGTCCATCTATTACATTGAAAACGAGGCAATGCGTACACTGCCTTTCTTCCTCGGCACTTTGACATCGGGATTGGCCAATAATGTTGCCGGCCAGGGGGCCGCAGCTGCCGCCGGCCTTTTGATGTTCCTGCCGAACTTAATCTTTTTCCTGGTAATGCAGAACCGTGTTATTCAAACCATGGCATATTCAGGCATTAAGTGAGGTGGATTGGATGCGGCGCTTGTTCAACCTGCCAACCGGTGTAGTGATTATGTGCATGATTCTTGCCCTCTATTGCATACCAGTATCTGGAGCAGTCCCTTACCCCAGCTACAGCTTTGATGCTTGGGGCCAGCCGGTGGTCTGCCCGGCTCCCTATGCTCCAATAATGATGCTCGATGGCTTTGACATCCTTCAAGAGGACCGCTGGTCGCTGACGGGCTATTCTGTAGTCCCGTTCAGCCAGCCCAGCGGTTTGGCAGTGGATTTAAAGGATCATCTTTACATCGCTGATGCCGGCAATAACCGGGTGGTGGAATATGACAGCCAGTTTAACTATGTCCGTTCCATCGGTGACAGTTCCGGCCCGGGCAGGCTTTCCCGCCCCCAAGGAGTGTTTGTCCATGAAGACGGGCGGATCTTTGTGGCAGATACCGGCAACAACCGGGTGGCCGTCTTCAGCCATGAGGGTGAGTTCATTCAGGCCTACGGGAAACCGGCATCGCAGATCTTTGGCACTGATTACCGCTTTGCGCCGGTGGCTGTTGCGGTGGACCACCGAGGTACTTTGTTTGTGGCTACCGAGGGAGGGTACCGCGGTTTGGTACAGCTGGCTGCCTCGGGCGAATTCCTAGGCTTCATCGGCGGCAACCAGGCGGGGTTTGATCTTTTGTGGGTGCTCAAGCAAATCTTCTTCACGGAAGAGCAGTTAAGCCGGGAAGCCAGGCGTGTGCCCCGTTCGCCAAGTTCAGTTACAATCGATCGGCAAGGGTTAATCTATACCACCACCATCTCAACCAACAACGGCCAGATAAAGCGTTTTAACATTGGAGGCGTCAATACCCTGCCGGAAAAGGATTATGGTGCCTGGTACTTCAGGACAGGTGTATCCATGTTTTCTGGTGTGGTGGTTAACGATCAAGGCTTGATTACTGCGGTGGATACCGCATCCGGGCAAGTGTACCAGTACACTCCCGGCGGCGATCTACTGTTTGTTTTTGGCGGCCGGGGTATTGCCGCAGTTGAGCGCATGGGCGTGATTCACCAGGCCGCAGGTATTGCCATGCGTTCCGACGGCACACTCATTGTTTCCGACTCCCGCAGCAACACGCTCCATGTCTTCCAGCCAACAGAATTTGCCAATCTGGTGCATCAAGCAGTGTACTTGTTTGAAGAAGGCAAATATGACGAGAGCGCCGAGTACTGGCGGGAAGTACTGCGGCGCAATTCCAATTTCGACTTTGCCCACCGGGGCCTTGGTATGGCCGCCTACCAGAATGAGGAGTATCACGAAGCAATGAAACACTTTTATCTGGCTCAATACGCCGATGGCTATTCCGATGCCTTTTGGTGGGCAAGAAGGGCATGGCTGTTGGAGCACTTTGATACGGTGATCATGATCCTGTTCTGTTTGTGGATCGGTTATCAGGTGATCAATAGGCTGTTTTTGCGGCATCGGCCAAAAAAGAAACGAGATTGGTACCAGGCCAACCGGCTTTTGGGAGATCTGATGCACGCAAAGGCAGTGATTACCAGCCCCTCTAATGGCTTCTATGATGTCCGCTGGTCAGGCAAAGGATCGTGGCTTGCAGCGGTGGTTATTGTGTTATTAGCCTTTGCCACAAAGCTTTTCACCCTTTACTATACCAACTTGGTTTTTATGAGTGTGGACCGGAACCGGATTAATTTAACTTATGAAGCCTTAACGTTTATTCTCCCCTGGCTGATCTGGGTGATCGCCAACTACCTGGTCAGCGCCCTTAAAGAAGGTGAAGGGCACTTCAGGGATGTGTTCATTGCCAGTTCGTATGCTCTGGTGCCGTACATCCTGATCATGATTCCCCTGACCATTATCTCTAATGTGATGACAAACTACGAAGCAACAGTCTATCACTTTTTCCATAATGTCGCTTTGCTTTGGTGCGGGCTGCTGTTCTTTATCATGGTCTACACAGTCCACAACTATGAAGTCTTGGAAGCAATCCCCAACTGTGTGCTCTCCGTAATTATGATGGTGGTTCTTGGGGCAATCGGTGGGTTAGTAATCGGAATGACCTTCAATGTCGCTGATTTTGCTTTGGGGCTGTATAAAGAGGTGATCTTCCGTGTGTTCTAGAAAAAGCTTGAGTGCATGGCTGCTTTTGTTGCTGCTGTTATTTATGGCTGCTGCCGAAACCCTGGCCCAGGCAATACCGGATGATTTTCAACCTGTTGCCAAGAATGAGTGGTTGCAGCTTTATGCCCGGCCCAGCGATGGGCAGCTGATTCTTCATGATTTAGTTCACGATCAGTATTGGCGTTCAAATCCCGATACCACAAAGATCAGCGGCTTTATGATGCTTTCAGATATTTGGCAGGGAAACCTCCAGTCCCCGGTTTATGTGGACTACTTTGACAAAAGGCGCAATGTGAGAGCGGCCAATGCCTATTACGGCAGCCCTGAGATCGAATTTCGTTTGATTCCCCATGGGTTTGCCTGCAGTTATTATTTTGAGACAACAGGCATCGGCTTTACTGTCGAATACACATTGGATCAAAACACTCTGCTGGCGGTGGTGCCGTGGGATTCTGTCAAGATCGGCAACGGTGAGCTGCAGCTGTTAGCCCTTAGGATTCTGCCGTTTCTTGGGGCAGTACCAAGCGAGGCCGATCCCCATGGGTATATGATTGTCCCCGATGGTTCGGGAGGGTTGGTGAGATTTAAAGAGCAGGTGGCCTTATCGCAAACAGGGTTTAACCAGTGGATTTATGGTTTGGATCCTGCCGCGGCGGAGCCTGTTTATGATCCTTACCGAGAGCCGGTCGTCATGCCCATCTTTGGGATCAAAGCCGGCAGCCAGGCTCTGCTGGGGGTGGTGGAGCAGGGGCAGGAGGCGGCGAAGATAATTGCGACGCCAGCCGGGGTGATTACCAGCCTTAATTGGATAACCGCGGAGTTTTGGTACAGCCAATGGATTATTATGCGCACATCCCGGCAGGGCAGCGGGATTCGGATATTTGATGAAAACCCGATCCCGGGAGATCGCTCCGTGAGGTTCTATTTTCTCGCAGGTGAGGATGCCAATTACGTGGGGATGGCCAAGGCATACCGCAGCTATTTAATGGAAAAACAAGGCGCCCGCAGAATATCGCAGGAGTTTGGTGCCCCAATGCTGATTGAGGTCTTGGGAGCGGATTATGAGACCAATATCTTTGGCCCGGTGATCAAGGCGGTGACCACTTTTGACCAAGCCGGCCAGATTGCCGCTGAACTGCTGGATCACGGCGTGGATCAGCTGATCCTGAGCTATAAAGGTTGGAACCGGATGGGGATCCACGGCAATTTGCCCCGCCGCCTGCCGCCGGAAGCGGCTTTAGGGGGAAGTGAAGGCCTGAGGGGTTTGGTGGATTATCTGCACCAGCGGGGAGTTAGGGTTCTGCTGCAGGATGATTACACCATTGCCCGCGGTGCCAATAACGGCTTTCAGCCTTCCACGCAGGCCAGCCGCACTACCTTTAACGATTTGGTGAAAATACGGTCATTAGGCTTTGCCGTAGGAGCGCCTGATGTGACAACCTATTTAATTTCTCCGAAGATCAGCCTCGATTACGCCCGGCGGGACATCCCGCAGCTTGCTGGTTTTGGTGTGGATGGGCTGGTGCATTTATCCATAGGATCTAATTTGAACAGTGATCACAACCCGTACCTGCCGGAGCAGACGCACCGCCGCGATACCAGAGCGATTTACAGCCAACTCATTGAGCTGACGCGGGAGCACTTTGATCTTGTTGGCGTTAACACCGGCAACGCCTATCTTGTGGGCTTGGTTGACTTGATTGCCGGTGTGCCGATGCAGGCTACACTTGATTCTTTTATTGACCAATCGGTACCATTCTATCAGATTGCAGTCCATGGTTTGGTTGCTTACTATGCTGAACCGTTCAATTTAAGCATCAATCCAGCCAAGGATCTCTTGAGGGCTGTGGAGTACGGCGCTTTGCCCAGCTTTACCGTCTCAGCGGAACCATCATGGAATTTGCGGTATACACTGTCTAGTTATCTGTACAGCACTTATTTTGCTGATTGGTTTGAGGAGATAGTGGAGCAGTACCAGAACATCAACCGCAAAATGCAGCTAGTCAGCGGGAAGTTCATTGTCGATCACAAACAGCTGGGGGCAAACGTCTACTTGACCAAATATGAGAACGGCATTCATTTTGTGGTCAACTATGGGCCTGATGCCTATGAATACCGAGGGGTGATGGTGGCGGGCAATTCATTTGCCGTATTCGATGAGGAGGGGTTAGTCCAATGAAACTGAAGTTGTCTTTGGCTGCCAAGCGGTCGCTGGAAGGGTTAGGCTTCGTAACACCTTGGTTAATCGGGTTTCTCATCTTCATGGCCTTCCCCTTAGGCTACTCCTTATATATGAGCTTTACCGAAGTTCAGGTAACGGCAACATCCATAAATTTCACCTTTGTTAGCTGGGACAACTATGTTCACGCCTTCCTCGGCGATAATGTATTCCCGGTTCAATTGGCCAATTTTGTGAAAGAGTCGCTGATCAGTGTGCCGATCATTGTAATCTTTTCGCTCTTGGTTGGCCTCTTAATCAACGAAGATGTTTGGGGCAGAGGTGTTTTCCGGGCAATCTTCTTTCTACCCGTGATTTTCTCAACCAGCCAGGTCATTACCACCCTGTTTGAATTGGGAGCAGGAGGGGGCAGTTTTATCCAGCGGTTTAATGTCTTCAGCATGCTGATCAATGCTCTGCCGCCTTCCTTAAATGAGCCCATATCAGCGGTGTTATCCCGGTTTACCTTGGTGCTGTGGAGCTCAGGGGTGCAGATTCTTTTGGTATTGGCTGCACTAAAGACCATCGGCAGCAATGTCTATGAGGCAGCGGCCATTGACGGAGCCGGCCGTTGGGAAGCTTTTTGGAAGATCACGCTTCCAGCATTACGGCCGTTTATCGTCTTGATCACCGTCTACACCATCGTGGAGCTCTCGGTTTCACCTTTTAACCAAATGCTGGGCTTGATCAACAGCCACATGTTCAGTGTTAGGACCGGTATGGGTTATGCCGCCGCTTTAGGCTGGATCTACTTTGCATTGATCCTAGTGGCGTTAGTGATCGTCTACACCGTGGGCATGCGCAAAGTCCAGCGGTATTAAGGAGGGAGCCAGATGGTTAGCAGATCGACGATCAGCACCAAAGCGGCTGAACTGAAACAGAGGGTGATGCCGAGGTGGCTTTGGCTGCGGAGCCTGCTGATGGGAAGAGGCATGCGCTCCGGCCTGATTGCCAAACTGATTGTCCTGATTCTTCTAATTGATGTGGCGCTGATCTACGTTTATCCGATTTTGTACATGCTGTCTACAATGATGATGAGCACTTTGGATTTAGTCGATCCCACTATTCGCTGGATCCCTACGGAGCTGTATTGGGACAATCTGGCTAAAGCTTTTGAAGGCCTTGAGTACTGGAGCGTGCTTGGGCGGACAGTGGGGATTACCCTGATTGCCACCGCGGTCCAGACTTTATCCTGTGCTGTTGCCGGGTACGGCTTTGCCCGGTATCGTTTCCCCGGTAAGAATATCCTGTTTATGCTCGTGTTCCTGACTTTTATTGTGCCGCCGCAGACCATTGTAATCCCTTTGTACCTGCTTTACCGGCAGTTCGGGTGGCTGAACACATATTACCCGTTGATTGTCCCTGAAATGCTGGGCCTAGGATTAAAAGGAAGTCTGTTTATTATTATCTACCGGCAGTTTTTCTTGGGCCAGCCCCAGTCGCTGGAGGAAGCGGCCCGGCTGGATGGGGCCAATTCGATTACGATTTTTGCCCGGATTATGCTGCCGCTGGCAAAACCAGCCGTGCTGGTGGTAAGCCTCTTTTCCTTTGTCTGGCACTGGAATGACTACTATCTGCCGTCGATGTTCATTTCCCATCAGGACATGTGGTCATTGGTAAGAAGGCTGCAGGGGCTGCAGCAGACCCTGGATGCAATATATGATGTTAACCCTTATGGGCTGAGCACCATGACAGAACCGGTGCGGATGGCTGGGGCTTTTCTGGTGATCGCACCAATACTGCTGTTGTATTTTGTCGCTCAGCGCTGGTTTACTGAAAGTATTGAGAGAACGGGCTTGGTGGAATAGGAAGAGTAAGGGGGAGAGGCAGGAAGGACACTCAGGCGCTGACGTTTAACCTAATAGGTAGGGAATAATTGGAAAAAGACTTTTAATACTAGAAGGAGGATGGCTATGCCAGCGAAGCTGATTCTTAATGCTGATGTGAAGCAGGGCAAAATTAGCAAACATATCTATGGGCATTTTGCCGAACACTTAGGGCGCTGTGTCTACGGCGGCATTTGGGTGGGTGAAGATTCAGATATACCCAATACCCATGGAATCCGCAGCGATGTGATTGAGGCGCTGCGGCAGATCCGGATACCGGTGCTGCGCTGGCCCGGCGGGTGTTTTGCCGACGAATACCACTGGCAGGACGGCATCGGCCCCCGGGAGGAGCGGCCGCGGATGATCAACACTCATTGGGGCGGAGTGGTGGAGAACAACCACTTCGGGACCCATGAGTTTATGCTCCTGTGCGAGCTGACTGGGGCTGAACCGTACATCTGCGGCAATGTGGGCAGCGGCACTGTTCATGAGATGCAGCAGTGGATCGAGTACCTTACCTTCGACGGCAGTTCACCCATGGCGGAGCTGCGCCGGGCCAACGGCCGCAATGAACCTTGGAAGCTCACTTATTTCGGTGTCGGCAACGAGAACTGGGGCTGCGGCGGGCATATGCGGCCGGAGTACTACGCCGATTTGTACCGGCGCTATGCCACGTATGTGCGGAATTTCAGCGGCAACAGGATTTACAAGATTGCCTGCGGGTCCAATGGCGGCGATCTGCGCTGGACCGAGGTGCTGATGCGGGAAGTGGGCAGGATGATGAACGGCTTGAGCGTGCATTATTACACTGTTCCCGGCACGTGGAGCAAGAAAGGCTCCGCCACTGAGTTTGACGAGCGGGAATGGTTCGTAACCCTTAAGAAAGCGCTGGCCATGGATGATATTATCACGCGCCACAGCAGAATAATGGATCATTACGATCCTGAACGGAGAGTGGGCTTGATCGTCGATGAATGGGGAACCTGGTATGACGTGGAGCCTGGGACCAACCCTGCGTTCCTCTATCAGCAGAATACGATCAGAGACGCTTTGGTGGCCGGCCTGACATTCAACATTTTCCACAAACACTGCGGCCGGGTTCATATGGCCAACATCGCCCAGATGGTGAATGTGCTTCAAGCTATTCTGCTTACAGAAGGCGACAAACTTGTCAAGACGCCCACATACCACGTCTTTGACATGTACAAAGTGCACCAGGATGCGGAAGCTTTGGAGCTTGTTTGTGAAAGCGAGCAGTATCAATTTGGCGAAGAAGCGATTCCGCAGGTGACAGCCTCCGCCTCGCGGGATCAAGCCGGGCGGGTGCATATATCCCTTTGCAACCTGCATCATGAACAACCGGCGGAGATCAGCTGCGAGATCAGAGGTATGGAAGCCAAGAGGGTGGAAGGCACGGTGCTTGCCGCCGAGAGAATGAACGCCCACAACACCTTCGAGCAGCCGGATCTGGTCAAACCGCAGCCGTTCGACGAGGCTTCAGTGCGCGGGCAGACATTGACTATCAATCTGCCGCCTATGTCTGTCGCCGTATTGGCTCTTGAGTCTTAACCACAGATAGTTAAGAACGATAAATTAACCTTGCGAAGTTAATAGCGATATGCTAGAATAAACACTGGATTAAAACCAATTGGGCAGGTGTGGCGCATGGGGATATCCCAAGCATATGCTCTCACTCTGGCGCTTGTCTTTGGTTTTGAATACTGTCTGAAAAAAGGGTGGGACACTTACGGCGGGAGGTTTTCCCGCCCTGCCTTTACCTATTTGCTGTATCGAGCTGTCCAACTGGCACTGCTGGTTGGGGCAGGATTAATACTGTACACAGCTGTCGATGTTGTTTCCTGGCTGGTATTCGCCGTGCTGATCGTCCTGATTGGCTGCTTGGAGCTGCCGTTGACGGTTGTGAAAGCGGCGGTTGCACAGCGATGGGGGCTCGGCGCTGACTATGTTCATTTGCTTGTTCCGGCAATGCTGATAGTGTTGAGCAGCTTTGTTGATTATCAACCGGCGTTCAGTTTGGATTACCGACTGGTGTTTTTGGCTGTTTTTCTGACGGAACCAGCCAATTACCTGGTGCGCTGGATTTTAGGCAAAGGGGAGGCTTCTTTGCTGGAAAAGATGACGCTGACGCTGGTGCCCAAAAGCCGGCTTTCATTCGCGCAAGAAACCGCTGCAGCCGGGGAACCCGGCACGGCCGCGCTGAAGGCCGGCCGCAAGATCGGTTCATTGGAGCGGCTGTTGATCTTGTTTTTGATTGCGTCAGGGAATACCGCCGGCATTGGGTTTGTCATCACCGCCAAGTCAATCGTCCGGTATCCCCGGCTGAGTGAGCCGGAATTTGCCGAATACTACCTGTGCGGGACACTTCTGAGCGTGGTCATTGCCGTGGCCAGCTGCTTCCTGGCCTTGGGAGGAATCTAGCGTGGAATACTTGGCCTTGAAATTCGACATCGTCAACTCACGAAGGCTGCCGCACCGGGATCGAGTGCAGCGAGAGTTCCTGATGCTTGCGGAAGATATCAACCGCAGATTCACCCATGTGCTGGCGGCCAAATTCATTGTCACCCACGGCGACGAGGCCCAAGCGCTGTTAAACAAGGAAGATGCACCGGAAGCATACAGGATCTATGAATATCTCACCATTGCGATGCGGACAGCCAGCCTGCGCTGCGGTGTCGGCCTAGGCACACTCAGCACCGATATCCAGGACGAGGCGATCGGGATGGACGGCACTGCCTGGCAAAATGCGGGCGCAGCCTTGGAAACAGCCAAATCCAAACGCCGGGCTATTTGTTTCCAAGGATTCGAGCCGGCATTTCAGCTGCACCTCAACGCATTGGGCAATTTGCTCTGTTACATCCAGTCCCGCTGGACCAGAGAACAGGTTGAGGTGATCCGCTTGCTGGCAGAGTGTTCGTCGCAAAAGGAAATCGCAGCTAGGCTCGGTGTGTCCGAAGCAGCCGTATCTAAGAGGCTGAAGGCCTCCGGCTGGCAGTACTACTACGAAGGGCGCACAGCGCTGGAACTGCTGCTGAAGCAGGCTGCGGTAAGATGATGTGCAGTTTTTGTTGCACTTAAAGCAAATCTATGCTAGACTAGAAAGCGGAATTGTAGGGCAGGGAGGTGGCTGCTGCGATATGGAAACTTTTTTGATGGTAGTTCAATTCTTGATTTGCATAGGATTGATCGTTACCGTGGTGCTGCAGGAGAGCAAGGGCGAAGGCCTTGGCTCCATCGGCGGCGGCAGTAAGATGTTTTTCGGGAAAGCGTCCCGCAAGGAAATCGTCTTGGAAAAATCAACCCAATACTTAGCCGTTGCCTTCATGGTGATGGCAGTGATTCTCAGCCTGATTTGACGAGATGAAAAACAACCTGGCAGTTGACAAAACTGCCAGGTTTTTTATTTCCGTTATTCATGGTGGAGGTGAGCGGAGTTGCACCGCTGTCCATAAGTGAAACCACACCAGCCTCTCCGAGCGCAGCCGCAGTTTTGCCATTCACCGTCCGCCCCTCCCCGCAGCCGGATGGGCGGGCAGCTAACCCTGTCAATCTCCCCGAACAGCTCAGGGTGCTGCTGTTCAGGCAGCCTGCTCGTATGACACCTGCACTGCTCTCGCAGGCGAAGGGCAGTGAGGCGTTAGCTGACTATTAAGCAGCTAAAGCGTATTTATTGTTGGCAATTATTGTTTGTCCCGAGGATTAACGAGGTTTCGGGGACCTCGGCTCGCTGCTGATGCCATTCCTACCTATGTCGAACCTAATTCACCCCCATTAAGCACAAAAAGTATATCACAATGCAGTTGAAAAATCAACGTTGGTTTTCGTCTCTCATGGCCCGTTGGATGCGGCGCTCCGCGTCCTTGCGGGCGATGGTCTCCCGTTTGTCGTGGAGCTGCTTGCCTTTGGCCAAGGCCAGGTTGACTTTGCACTTGCCTTTCTTCCAATAAAGGCTCAAGGGCACAAGCGTGTAGCCCCGTTCCTGGACTTTGCCCAACAGCTTGACGATTTCCCGTTTGTGCAGCAGCAGTTTGCGGACACGCAAAGGGTCATGGTTGAACCGGTTGCCCTGCTCGTAAGGACTGATGTGCATGCCGTGGAGGAACACTTCGCCGTCCTTGATTCTGGCAAAGCTGTCCCGGATGTTGACCTTGCCCTGGCGCAGCGACTTCACCTCGGTGCCTTTCAGGGCGATTCCCGCCTCGACAGTTTCGATGATATGATAATCATGGCGGGCTTTGCGGTTGTCCACAATAATCTTTGGTTTTTCGTCCACCGGGTTACCCCCTAGTTCCAGCTTACATGATCGGTATTTATAGTATAGCAAACATGCCCAACTCCGGCAAGGGAAGCAGCGCTTGGCCCTTCCCCGGCTAACAGGCAGGATTTCCCACAAAAAAAGCGAAATCTCGGTTGAAAGCGCTTCCTAGGAGGTTCATTATGGGAAAAAAGGGACTTATATTCTTTTTTGCAGTATCTGTCCTAGCAATTGCTCTGTTTTCCGCCAGTTCGGGATGTGAAGCCTCCTTCCGTTTCTATATCGGTGACCGCGAAGTGGATTTGGCCGCATCTTTGGTGGTTAACGGCAACATATTGATCCCGATCTCCGTGTTTGAGCAGTACATGGGGGCTGAAGCAGAGGTGAGCCTGGATTCGGGTGAACTAAAGCTTGTCTTTCCCATGTACACCATTACCGGACAGATCGGGACCAGCAAGGTGCTGGTGAACGGGGAAGAGCAGATCATGGGCGCGGCGCCGCAGTTAAGACACGGCGAAATCATGGTCCCGCTGCGGTTTATCGTGGACTTGCTCGGTTTGCGCCTTAACACTGACACCAGACAGGCCATTTTGTATGTGATCCTGACAGAGGAAATGGCGGATTGGATCGCGTCCCGGGATCAGTCTGGCAGTGTGGGGCTGCAGCTTCCCGGTTTCCCTGAGCCGGATTTCAGCGAACTGCCCGATACCCCCGTGCTGAAGGAAATCGTCTTCATGGGGGGCCCACGATCGCGAGTATTTATCGATGTCCAGGGTTTCACCGCCTTCCACAGTTTTCTGCTGACGAACCCAGACCGCATGGTGATTGATCTGCCCGGCGTCGAGCTTGATGGGCCGATTCCCACTCAGGAAATCAATGACTCCATAGTGAAGCGCATCCGCGGCGACCGTTTCGATGAGCAGACAATCAGGATTGTTTTCGAGCTGAACCGCGCCACGGATTACCAGATCAACCGCTGGCCCGACGGGGGCTTGGAGGTAGAGTTCAATTACCAGATGGGCAGTGTGGGTTACTACCGGGATGAGGAGCAAACACCGCGGATCTGGTTCGAAGCCAACGAACAGCCCATGTTCCGGGTGCAGCTCTTGCCATCGCCAATGCGTCTGGTCTTGGACTTCCAATACACAACCCTGCTGGATGGAGCCAGGGAAATCCCGGTGGGCGATTCAACCTTAAGAGCAATCCGCGTCAGCCAGAACAGCCCCTCCGTCACCAGAATCGTGCTGGATCTTGAAGGGCCAATGATCCCCGTGCAGGTTGAGGAAATCAACGGGCGTTACGAGATCATCCTCTTTGAAGGTACAGAAGAAGAATACCAGGCGCTGTTGGCACAGAAAGCGCCGGAACCGGAGGAGCCGGAGGTTGTGCTGCCGGTAGAACGGGAAATCGATGACAGTCTGCCCTTGGCCCACCGGATGATTGTGGTCGATCCAGGCCATGGAGGATCCGCTCCCGGCACAATCGGTTCTGTGCTGGGGGTTTTCGAGAAAGACGTCGTCCTGGCGATCAGTCTTGAGCTCGGCAGACTGTTGGAAGAGAACGGAGCTGTTGTTGTCTTTACCCGCAGCGACGACCGCTATGTGTCCCATTTTGACCGAGCGCCGATCGCCAATGCGGTCAACGCCGAGGTGCTGATCTCCATTCACGCCAATTCCTACGAGGGGACAGCTGCCAAAGGGGTGGAGACGCTGTACAACCCCTTGTACCTGGAGAACTTCCGGTTTGCCGAGGTTATCCAAAGAGAGCTTGTGAACTACATCGGAGCCGTTAACCGCGGTGTGCGGCCCAGGACGGATCTGCACATCCTGAACAACGCCAACATGCCTGCGGCCCTTGTCGAAGTGGGTTTTGTCAGCCATCCGGAGGAAGAGGCCATGCTCAATGACCCGGATTATCAAAAGAGGATTGCGGAAGGGCTGCTGATGGGTATTATCAATTTCTTCCGCGACTACCGCTGACGGCAGGTGCCTTTGCCATGAATAGGTATAAAGAATGGACCGCTGTGATATTGTTGATACTGAGTGTATGTTTTTTGCTGCGGCTGGCATTCGTCCGGCCAGAGCTGCCGGTTTTCGGCACGCAGCTTTGGGTGGTGTATTTTGGGTCTGGGGAAGACAGCTTCCTCGTTCCGGAACTGCGGTTCGGCACCCCATCTGTTGCCGCAAGGCTCCAAGCCCTGGAAAGAGGCCCGCGTTTGCCAAACCTAAACCCCGTGCTGCCGCCGGGTACCAAAGTGATCAGCTATCAAATCGAGGGTAATTTGATAGTGGTCAACTTCAGCAGGCAGCTGACTGAAAACCATCCCGGAGGCAGTGCATCGGAGCTGATCACTGTTTATGGGCTGGTGAATACCCTGACGGAGGATCCGTCCCTGGACTATGTCCAAATCCTGGTCGAGGGGAGCAGAGTAACAACAATTGCCGGCCATGTGGATGTCTCCCAACCGCTGCGGAGAGATGAATCATTAATCGAAGCAAGATAATAATTATAATTGGAGGATGAACGATGGAGCTGTCACAAGCGCCGATAGGCATCTATGATTCCGGTGTGGGCGGGTTGACCGTGTGGCTGGCTTTGAAACGCCTGGTGAAGCAGGATTTGATCTACTACGCCGACACGGCGCATGTCCCATACGGTGATAAGACACGGGACCAGATTTTGTCTTATTCTCAGACGATTATCGGTTTTCTTGCCGAACAGAAAGTACGGGCGGTTGTCGCTGCCTGCAACACATCGTCCGCCTTGGCGCTGCCTGTTCTAACACCGCCATCCGGCATCAAACTGTTCGGCGTCATTGAGCCGGCGGTGAGGGAAGGTATTTCAGCGACCAAAAACAAGCGTGTCGGCCTGATGGCCACGGTCGGCACCGTCGAAAGCGGCAGCTACCAGGATCTGTTCCGCCGGCATGCCCCAGATATTGATTTTTTTCCCCAAAAGTGTCCCAAACTAGTTCCTTTGGTCGAAGCAGGCCTGACTGACGGGCCCGAAGTGGAGCAGGCGCTTGAGGAGTACTTGGAGCCGCTGATGGAGGCGGGTATCGACACATTGATTCTTGGATGCACTCATTATCCATTTCTGCTGGCTCCGATCCAAAGGATTACCGGCCCCAAGGTCGCCATCATTGACCCTGCCCACCAAACAGCGAAGGATGTCTGGAGCTGGCAGAAGCAATATGCCGACAATCCCAACCCCAGGGACGTATTCTGGACTAGCGGCGATCCACGGGACTTTCAGGCCAAAGCTAGTTTTTTTGTGGATAGGCAGATCGGCCCAGTGCGCCACCACAGCCCTGGGCAAGGAGAGACGGAAGAATGAACAAATGGGCTGGAAAACATGTGGCCGTCGTCGGACTGGGCATCAGCAACATGCCCCTGATTGAGTACCTGCTTAAACAAGGCGCATCCATATCAGGCAGGGATCGGAAAACCGAGGCTGAGCTTGGTGACAGGGCACAGGCACTGCGCCGGTTGGGTGTGGCTCTGTGCCTTGGGCCATATTACCTCTGTGGACTGGACCAGTATGACGCTGTGTTCTTAACGCCGGGAATTCCCAAGCACCTGCCGGAAATTCAAGCCCTAATGGGCCATGTTCCTGTTATGAGCGAGATTGCCCTGGTTTTTGCCTTGGCCAAGGCTCCGATTTACGGTATCACCGGCAGCAGCGGCAAAACCACCACAACAACGCTGGTGGGTGAAATGCTCAAAGCAAGCGGCATCAAGTGCCATGTAGGCGGGAATATCGGTGTTCCGCTGATCCTGGAGGTGGAGCACATTCCGGAGCATGAGCCGATTGTCCTTGAGCTATCCAGTTTCCAGCTGGAGCTGTTGGACAAAAGCCCTCACGGCGCTTTGGTGACCAATATCAGCGAGAACCATCTTGATGTGCATTTGACCATGGCTGACTACATAAAGGCCAAAAAGCACATTTATCTCCACCAAAATCCGGGTGACGTGGCTGTGTTCAACGGCGATGATCCTGTCACCCGCCAGATGGCCCAGGAGGCAAGAGGGCGGGTGTATTATTTCAGCAGAGAGTCCAAAGTCCTTCCCGGCGTTTACCTTGACGGGCGGCAAATAGTTTTTCAGGATGAGGCAGGAATAGTGCCGTTAATAGCGAAGCAGGACATTGGCCTAATCGGCGAGCACAATGTGGAAAACATCATGGCCGCCGCGCTTCTGGCACACTTGGCCGGCGCCGGCTGGCAGGGGATCCGCCGGGTGGCGGCGGAATTCCGGGGAGTCACTCACCGTCTGGAGCATATTGGCACCATCAACCAGGTAGACTATTACAATGATTCAATCGCCACCAGCCCGGCCAGGGCGATTGCCGGCATCAAAAGCTTTGCCGGGCGTCCGCTGGTTTTGATCGCCGGCGGGTATGACAAAAAACTGAGCTTTACCGAGTTCGGCAGGATTGTAGCGGAAAAGGTTAAGGCGTTGATCCTAATCGGACAAACGGCTGGCCAGATTGCCCAAGCGGTCGAAGCGGCGTCACCGGCTTATGATCAGATTTACCAGGTGTCAGATCTGGAAGAGGCGGTTGCCACCGCTTCGCGGTTAGCGGTTCCCGGTGATGTGGTGCTGCTGTCGCCAGCCTGTGCCAGTTTTGATATGTATCCCGGCTTTGAAGCCCGCGGAGAGCATTTTCGCCGGCTGGTGAAGAATTTGAAAGTATAATGGAGGTATGATCAGTGGAAAGGCCTGATGGTCGGAAGCCGGATCAGCTGCGTCCGGTCAAGATTGAACGCAATTTTATCAAGTATGCGGAAGGATCGGTTCTCATTACCGTCGGCGATACAAAAGTGGTCTGTACCGCCACCATCGAGGATAAAGTCCCCCAATTCCTGCGGGGGCTGGGCGAAGGGTGGATCACAGCCGAATACGGTATGCTGCCCCGGGCGACAGAGGAAAGGAACATGCGGGAAGCATCCAGAGGAAGGCAAAGCGGCCGCACTTACGAGATTCAGCGCCTGATCGGCAGAGCCCTGCGGGCGGTAGTCGACTTGAAAGCTATTGGTGAGCGGACAATCTTGATCGATTGCGATGTGATTCAGGCGGATGGAGGTACCCGCACAAGTTCCATCACCGGTTCCTATATCGCCATGGTGGATGCCTTAAGCAAACTCAAAGAGCAGGAAAACTGGGAAACACTGCCGATTAATGACTACCTTGCCGCAGTGAGCGTTGGAATTGTGGGGGGCGTGCCCCTGCTGGATCTGTGTTATCTGGAGGATTCACAGGCTGAGGTGGATTTCAATGTGGTGATGACCGGATCCGGAAAACTGGTGGAAGTGCAGGGCACGGCCGAACATCGTCCTTTTTCCCGGGAGCAGCTTTCTGTCATGCTGGACTTGGCGGGAAAGGGAATCGACGAGCTGATCCGGCTCCAAAGGCAGCAGCTCACAGCTGCGCTTGCCAGCTTGTGGGGTGGAGATTCCCATGCCTAAGCCGGATCTGGTGATCGCCTCCAAGAATGTGCACAAGGTAAGGGAAATCAAGGAAATCCTTGCCGGCCTGCCGCTTGTGGTCGCAGGCATAAGCGAGGTGGCCGATCTGCCGGAGATTGCCGAAGATGGGGATACATTTGAGGCCAATGCGGTGAAGAAGGCTCTGGCGGCAGCCAAGGCCACCGGCTGCATGGCATTGGCTGACGACTCCGGATTGATGGTTGACTATCTTGGGGGAGAGCCCGGAGTGCTGTCGGCCCGTTATGCCGGAAGCCCGCGCAGCGACGAACGAAACAATGCGAAGCTTTTAGCTGAGATGGCAGGTGTCCCGTGGGAAGAGCGCGATGCCCACTTTCACTGTGTGATCGCCGTGGCGGCTCCCGACGGCGAAGTCACCACCTATAGGGGGGTTTGTTCCGGTAAAATCGGCTTTGAACCAAGGGGGGCCAATGGTTTTGGGTACGATCCGCTGTTTGTGGTGCCCGAGCTTTCCCAGACTTTCGCGGAACTAGACCCTTCGGTAAAGAACCGGATCAGCCACCGGGCCAAAGCGTTGGCTCAGCTTAAGGAAGGTTTGCGCCAAAAATTTGGGGGTACGGCAGGAGCCGCATATTGACACGAAACAGCCTGTGTGATATCATATCATTTGTCAGTCCGAATGGCACGGCAGTTTGCGGGGCGTAGCGCAGTTTGGCTAGCGCGCCTGCCTTGGGAGCAGGAGGTCGGAGGTTCAAATCCTCTCGCCCCGACCATAGACGCGGACAAAAGCGGGTGTAGCTCAATGGCAGAGCACTGGCCTTCCAAGCCAGCAGTGAGGGTTCGATTCCCTTCACCCGCTCCAGTTGTGATAACGACATGCGCCTGTAGCTCAGGGGATAGAGCATCGGACTTCTAATCCGAGTGCCGCAGGTTCGAATCCTGCCAGGCGCGCCATATGGATGAATGTGGTGGGTATAGCTCAGCAGGTTAGAGCGCCAGGTTGTGGCCCTGGAGGTCGCCGGTTCGATCCCGGCTACTCACCCCATTTTTTTATGCCTCCTTACCTGCCGCTGCCGACGACCACCGATACTGCCTGCGGCACGATCTCCGCCGCATATGGAGTCATGCCGTGAAGATCGCCGTCGAAGGACTTGATGAGAGGCACCTCGGTTTCGATCACCACTTTTTTTCCCTGCAGAATCTCCACACTGGGATGGTTGACATGCTTGCCGGAGTAGACTGAAGGCAGCGCCCGCATCAGTTCCCATCTACCGACAGATTTGATGATCACAACGGAAATCATGCCGTCGTCATACCTGGCTTGAGGTGCGAACATCAGGCCGCCGCCTCCCCAGGGCATGTTCATCAAGACCACGCCGGCAATATCGGTTTCGAGCCTGGTTTCATCGACCACAATGGAGGCTTTATAGCTTTTCAGCTCCCTGATAGTCTGCACTACGGCAGCAAAAAACGCCGCTGATCCTTTAACCCAGGAATCGCGGCGGTTGTTGACGTTGACCAGAACCGCGGAAGGGAACCCGATGGTGGAATTGATACCAAACAGGCGGTCCTTTTCTTGGATCACATCCATGCGGGCTGTTTTCCCAGTCAAAACTGCCTCCAAAGCAGCCACCGGTTCCCGGGGAATCCCCAACCCCCGGGCACAGTCGTTGCCGGTACCTCCGGGGATCACGGCCAATGTGGATTTGGTCTGCCACATGCCGCGCAGGACCTCATTGACTGTGCCGTCGCCGCCGACAACGGCAATGGTTTCATGGGTTTGGCTGGCTTTAAGCGCCAGTTCGATGGCATGGCCGGGCCCGACGGTGCGGAGCAGCTCGCAGTCAAGCCGGCGTTCGCTGATGATGCCGGCAATTGTGTTGATCACCCGTTGGCCTCGTCCCCGCCCTGCATGTGGGTTGGCGATGATTGCTAGACTCATAGGCAGTAAACCTCGCTTCCGTGTCGGTACTACCCACAAGTTTCTGCGCATCCAGAGTTCTTCCTGCATTTTGATTTGGATTTCGACAAAACAGGCCCGCCCAGATCACTCGGCGGCCAGCCCGGCGAACAATCTAGTGAGATGAGCTGCGGAGTTGATCACAGCGGCCTGGTCCTGTCTGAGCACAAGGGCATGCAGTTCCGCCAAGGCTCGGTCCACCTCCAATATGGAATCAAGCCGATGGGATGAGCTTGGTTTGGCACTGTCCCAGGCCATCTGCAGCCGATCAGTGAAATAGCGGCACACACCCCAATCATTGTTCAATGCTGCCTGGGCAACCTTGTCCGTCAAGCTCTGGAAATCCAGGGATGTACTGCGGATATCCGGGCCTGTCTGGGTTTGGGGCATAGAGCGGTCCTGCACAAATCCTCGATAGGTGCTGAAGATGATCACTGCTATTATTAGGATTCCGATCAGCGACAACGGCTTACCCATAATCTGACCTCCTCTAGAATAGGTTGCCCAGAAACGGGTAATAAATAAGCTTGTCTATCAGCGAAGGAAGGGATCGGACATTGAGGGTGGCATGGGTTGTGCGTCCCACTGCCGGTGGCATCAAACAACACCTCAACCACTTGTTGGCAGGGCTGGGCAGCCAATATGAGATCGCCATTTGCGGCCCGGAGGAACTGCGAGGCTGGGCAGGCGGCAACCCCTTTTATCCGGTCCAGATCGTTGACGGTTTAAGCACTGCCGGCGACTTGAGGGCGGTATGGCAGTTGAGCAGGGCACTGCGGAGAATCAAGCCGCAGCTGCTGCATATTCACGGTTTGAAATCGGTGCAGATCGCCGTCCCGGCGGCCAAGTTGAGCAGAGTGGACAATTTGCTGTTCACCGCTCACAACTGTCTGCCGAAACCAGATTCCCTGTGGTACCACGTCACCCGAGGCGCGGTAAACCGCTGCCTGCTCCGTTCTCTCACACGGGTCATCGCTGTGTCCCAGACTGTGGGCTGTGAGCTGACGGAACTTGTGCCTGAGGAACGGGTAGTGGTGATCCGCAACGGCGTCGACTACCGGCGGTTTGAAGGCATTTGCCGGGATGAGGCTCGGAAGAGCGTGGGCCTGGGCAGCGGCGATTTTGCCATTGGCACTGTTGCCAGGCTGATTCCGGAAAAAGGGATTGCCGACTTGCTTCGGGCGGCGGCGCTATTACGGAAAATCCTGCCCCAGGCCAAGTTCATTGTCGTCGGAGATGGGCCGATGCGGGCCCGTTTGGAGCAGTACAGCGCAGCATTAGGCTTGGAGCCCTACGTTCAGTTCCTCGGATACCGCAGTGATGTCCCGATATTGATGGCCAGTTGGGACCTTTTTGTATTGCCCAGCCTCAGTGAAGGGTTGAGTCTCAGTGTTTTGGAAGCCATGGCAGCCGGGCTTCCATTGGTGGTCAGCGACTTGCCGAGCATGCGGGAGGTGGTGATCCAGGGCAAAAGCGGCTTTTGCTCTCAGCCCCGGGACATATCAGGGCTGGCGGCGGCCATTATCCAGATTGCCAAGGATCCGGCCAAGGCGCGGCAGATGGGTGAATACAACCATCAACGGGTAAGGCGGTCGTTTGGGATTGAGCAAATGATTGAGGCGACAAGGAGAGAATATCAGTTGTTGCTGGAGGAAGGGGCCAAGCTGTGAATGGGCTTAAAGGATTCGGCTGCCTGATGCTGGTGTTCGCGGTGCTGTGCGCGCTGCCGGCCAAAGCGGCGGCACAGCAGAAAGTGTTCTTGATTTTGTGGCATGGGCTGGCATGGGAAGATATCCAGGCCAGTCCGTTCTACAACGAGGGGATCATGGCGGTTGGGACTATGAACACCTGCACCGGGGGCGGGGAACCGGTTACCGGCGCCTATCTCACGATTGCCTGCGGTTCACGGGCTTTCGGTGTGGCGGACGCTGCGCTGATGCTCCACAGTGATGAACAGCTCCAGGGACATCCGGCGGGCGAGGTCTACACCGTGCGTACAGGCAGGAGTTCTCAGGGCGATGCGATTGTCAATCCGCAGATTGCCGCAGTTGAACACGCCTTCGACCAGGCGAGTTACCCTTTAGAGCTGGGGGCGCTGGCCGAGTCCTTACGCCAGGCTGGATTGGGGCTGGGTGTGTTTGGCAACAGCGATCTCAGCGACCACAGAGTGCGGTGGGCGGCGTTGGTGGGCATGGATTCCTGGGGCACAGCAGCCGGGTATGTATCTTGCGGCCTTTTGCTTGATGACGCTGGTTATCCTCACGGAAAACGGACGGATTACACCCAGCTTCTGGCACAAGTAAGCGCTGCCGCAGTTGACTGTGCCATTATTGATCTTGGCGATCCGTACCGTTTGGACGCATTGGCCCCATTCCTGCTGCCTGAACAATATCAAAAGCTGAAAGCAAGGGCTGCCCAAGAGGCGTGGGAGTTCATCTCCGGGCTGCATAAGGTGTTTCCCCAAGCAGAGATGCTGATCATATCCCCATATCCCGATTATCTCCGAGCCGGTCAAGGCCAATGGCTGGCACCAGTGGTGATCATCGGCAGAGGGGCGGGCATGCTGACTTCCGGAACCACCAAATGGCCAGGACTAGTGAGCAATATTGACGCTGCGCCCACTGTGGTTGAAGCCTTTGGCCTGGATCGGGGACATATGCTGGGACGGGCCGTGACGCTGGACCCGATGGATACCCGGGAGGCGGTAGAGGTTGTCAGGAAGACTGAGGCGAGGATCTTTACAGTCCACCGTCACCGGAACCAGGTGCTCCGATGGCTGATCGGCGTGCAGATTGGGTTGTACCTTTTAACTTTGGCATTTTTAATTATCCCCAGGGTGCTCGATGGCAGAATCATTCGCATGGTGCAGTTTGGACTGCTAGTGTGCATGTCGCTGCCGCTGATGCTTTTGGTACTGCCGCAGGGATGGTATTGGCCCGCGGCCGCGGTTTTAGGATTGCTTTTGCTGGAGCGGAGCACCAGCAGCCTTCCGGGCAAGCTGATGTTGATCGCCCTTGCCAGCGCATCCTTGGTGATGTTCGATGTTCTGAGGGGGTCCTGGTGGATGCGTTACTCGATCCTCGGCTATGATCCGGTGGGCGGTGCCCGCTATTATGGGCTGGGCAACGAATATATGGGGATCCTGATCGGTTCCCTGATCATGGGTTGGGCGATTCTCAAAGACGCGGCCGGCGCAGTAAACAGGTACGGGGGTTGGGATCTGCTTTTGTTTCTCGCGGCCGGCGCAGTGATTGCCTTGCCCCAGTGGGGCACCAATGTGGGAGGGACGATCGCGGCCATATGTGGATTCGGCGCGGCTTGGCTGATGGCCCGCCGAAAGATAGGCCTAAAGGGGATGGCGATGATTGCGGCGCTGATCTGCGCGGCGCTGGTCTTATTGATGCTGCTGGATTCTAACCGCCCCGATGAGCTGCAGTCGCACATCGGCCAAACCAAAGCGCTGATCAACCGGAAGGGATTCGCGGCTATCGCAGAGATCATCAACCGGAAACTGAGCACTAATCTAAGGCTTTTGCGCTACAGCATCTGGAGCAGAGTGCTGATCATAGGTATAGCCGCCATGGGTGCAAGCCTCTTTTGGCCCAGCCGCTATTTGCACTGGCTGATCCGGCACCATCCCGGCATTGTGGTGGGTATAGCCGGGACATTGGCGGCGACTGTGGGAGCGTTGATTTTCAACGACTCGGGAGTGGTGGCGGCGGCCACCTGCAGTCTCTACGCCGCGACCACGATGTTGGCCTTGGCCTTGTCGCTAAAACATAATCTTTTGCCGGCGCAGCCCCACGTTGAGCAAGATCCCGACCGCCAGCAGGCTGGTTAACAGTGTGCTGCCTCCGTAGGTGAGGAAAGGCAGCGGCAGCCCTGTGACAGGCATGATTCCAACTGTCATACCGACATTGATGATCAGGTGGCAGGAGAAATAGCCGACACAGCCGACCGCCAACAGGGAGCCGAAGCGGTCCTTGGCCAGCATGGCGATCTTGATGCCGCGCCAAATCAGGAACGCATAGGTCAGGAGGATGGCACTCGCACCTACAAAACCAAATTCTTCGGCTGCGACGGAAAAGATGAAGTCTGTGTGGTTGGCCGGCAAAAAGAGCAGTTGGCTTTGGGTTCCGTTCAAATAGCCTTTGCCAAGGAAGCCTCCAGAACCGATGGCGATCATGGACTGGATCACATTCCAACCCGAACCGGTGGGATCGCTGTAGGGATCGAGAAAGACCAGCAGCCGTCTAAGCTGGTAGTCTTCCAATAGCACGACCACACCGTAGTAAGAGAGGAGAATCGCTGCCAAGGCGACGGCGGATCCCACCAAGGCAATGATCCCTAAATGGCGGACATTGCCGCCAGCAGTGTAGGTCATGGCGAAAACAATGCCGACAAAGACAATGGAGGTGCCCAGATCTGGCTGGAGAATGATCAAGGCCATGGGGACGGCGATAAGCAGGAAAGGGATGATTATTTTCTTCCCCTGGATGCTGCCGGGTTTTTCCAGGTAATGGGCCAGGACTACGATAATGACAATTTTCGCGATTTCCGACGGCTGCAGGTTGAAACCGCCCAGACTGAACCACCGCTGGGAACCTTGTGAGATCTTGCCGGCGACCAGCGTGGCGCCGAGCAGCAGCACGGTAAAAAGGTACCCAACTTTGGTCCACCGGCGCCAGACCCGGTAATCGATGGAGATAACCGTGATCAATCCCACAAGGCCGACACAAGCGGCGATTGCCTGCCTTTTTACATAGTGGAATGGATTGCTGTTGAGGTTGAGCAGACGCGAGGCCGACGCTGAGTAGATTGCAAACAGGCCAAGCAGGAATAAGCCGAAAACAGCGAGAATAAGTGGAATATCCAGGTTGCGCCAATACCGGCGGGGGATCTCTTTCACGCTGACCGCTCCTTTTGTGTGCTTGACTCTATTATACCAAAAAACCTTGACCGAACCAAGGCGCTCTGCTATAATTATTGAATGCGACGATGTGTTCTTGAGCCATTAGCTCAGCTGGTAGAGCACCGGACTTTTAATCCGGGTGTCCCGCGTTCGAATCGCGGATGGCTCACCATTTTTATGCAGGCGTGGCGGAATTGGCAGACGCGCTAGACTTAGGATCTAGTGGGCAACCCCCGTGAGAGTTCGACTCTCTCCGCCTGCACCATAAAAAGTGGTTCGCTGAGGGCGGTAAAGAAGCAAGTTGCCGCTCCGTTTTTTTGTTTGCCTGAGTACATACAGGAAAAGATGTCAATACTACCAATTAATGCCGGAAGGATTGTGGGGAGGAAAAAAGATGAAAGTCAATCTGGAGCAGCTGGAAAACAGCAGAGTCAAGGTAACCGTGGAGGTCGGCGCCGATAAACTGGAGGAAGGTTTGGAGCACGCTTACCGCCGGGTGGCCAAGAGAGTGCAAATCCCAGGATTCAGGAAAGGGAAAGCGCCGCGGAAGATCATCGAAAGATATTATGGTGTGAGTGTCTTTTACGAAGACGCCTTGGATTACCTGGTGCCCCAGCTTTACGAGGCAGCAGTCCAGGAAACGCAGATCAATCCAGTGGACCAGCCCACTTTCGATATCACCAGGCTCGAACCGGGCGAGGGGCTGGGCATCGAGTTCGAGGTCGATGTTTATCCGGAAGTGCAGTTGGGCCAGTACACCGGGCTTCCGGTGGAAAAACGCGTCCGGACTGTCACTGACGATGCCATTGCGTCCGAGCTTGAGCAGATGCGCCTGCAGCATGGCGAACTTACGGCGGTCGAAGGCCGGGATCAGGTGCAGGAAGATGACTATGTCAACCTTGATTTCAAGGGGTATCTCGACGGGAAACCTTTCCCGGGCGGATCAGCCGCCGGTTATACTTTGAGAATCGGTTCAGGGCAGTTCATACCTGGTTTCGAGGAGCAGCTGGTTGGGCTTAAAGTGGGTGAAGAAAAAGAGATTCAGGTGACATTCCCTGAAGACTACCATGCGGAAAACTTGGCGGGTAAAGAGGTTACCTTCGCTGTCAAAATCAATGGTATCAAGGAGCGGGTATTGCCTGAGCTCAACGACGACTTCGCCAAGGATTTGGGTTTTGAGACCATGGAGGAGCTTAGGGAGAATGTTAGGAAAAGGTTAGAAGAGGCGATTACCCACGGAATCAAACATGAAATGGAGAATAGATTAATAGAGCAAATTATCGACTCAAGTACCATTGACCTTCCCAAGTCTATGATCGCTCAGCAGGTGGACTATATGCTGAATCAGTTCCATACGTCGCTTTTGTATTCGGGGATGACTTTGGAGCAGTATATGGAACAGGCGAAGAAGACTGAAGCTGAGATCAGAAGCGAGATGGAGCCGGAAGCGATCAAGCAGTTGAAACGGGGCCTGATCCTGGATGCCATTGCTGAAAAGGAAGGGATTTCCGTTTCAGATGAAGAAATTGAGCAAAAAATCAACGAACTTGCCGAAGACAGCGCCAACCCCGAGCAAACCCGGGGCAGCCTGGAATCGGGTAGAAGCCGGCTGGCAAACATGATCAGGATTGACAAGACTTGGGATTTTCTCATTGCCAACGCCCAGGTGACCGAGGTCCAAGCCGGCGCGGAAGACGCCGAGTCCGAGGCTGAAGGCAAATAAAACAATGTGACAGAAGGGAGAGTAGCCTGATGAGCACACTGATTCCGATGGTGGTTGAGCAGACCAACCGGGGAGAAAGGGCTTTTGATATCTATTCCCGTTTGTTAAGGGAGCGGATTGTCTTCCTGGGAGGGCCGATTGACGATCATGTGGCCAATCTGGTGGTTGCCCAGATGCTCTATCTTGAGTCGGAAGATCCGAACAAGGACATTCACCTGTATATTAACAGCCCGGGCGGAGAAGTATATTCCGGACTGGCCATTTACGATACAATGCAGTATATCAAACCAGATGTCTCCACCATTTGTGTGGGCTTGGCGGCCAGCATGGCGGCACTGCTGTTGGCTGCAGGCGCCAAAGGGAAACGTTTCGCCTTGCCCCATTCCCGGGTCATGATCCACCAACCGATGGGCGGCGCCTCAGGACAGGCGACGCAGATCGAGATTGTGGCTAAAGAGATCTTGCGGCTGAAACGAATGGGCAACGAGATCCTCCACCGCCATACCGGGCAGCCGCTTGAGCGTATCGAGCGGGACACCGACCGGGATTACTATATGTCGGCAGAAGAGGCGAAGGAATACGGCCTCGTTGACGGGATCATGCACAGCAGAACGGAATTGAACAAGGCGTAAGAAGCTTGAGAGAGGTGATCAGATGCTCAAATTTGGCGATGAAAAAGGGCAGTTGAAGTGTTCTTTCTGCGGCAAGCAGCAGGAACAGGTAAAGAGGCTCATCGCCGGACCCGGTGTATACATTTGCGATGAATGCATTGAGCTGTGCAACGAAATTATCGAGGAAGAGTTCACCGAAGAACACGATGCCGATCTTCAGAGCATTCCCAAGCCGGCAGAAATCAAAAAAATCCTTGATGATTATGTAATCGGGCAGGAACAGGCCAAGAAAGCCTTGTCTGTCGCCGTATACAACCACTACAAGCGGATCAACAATGAGAGCAGGGCGGAAGAGGTAGAACTGCAAAAGAGCAACATTTTGCTCCTCGGCCCCACCGGCAGCGGCAAGACCTTGTTGGCGCAAACCTTGGCCAGAATCTTGAACGTCCCGTTTGCCATCGCCGACGCCACCAGCCTCACAGAAGCAGGCTATGTCGGTGAAGACGTGGAGAACATTCTGCTGAGGTTGATCCAAGCTGCCGATTATGATGTGGAAAGAGCCGAGCGGGGCATCATCTATATCGACGAGATCGATAAGATAGCCCGCAAATCGGAGAACCCTTCCATCACCAGAGATGTGTCAGGCGAGGGTGTGCAGCAGGCTTTGCTGAAGATCCTGGAGGGGACCATAGCCAGCGTGCCGCCGCAGGGAGGCCGCAAGCACCCGCACCAGGAATTCATTCAGATAGATACTACCAACATCTTGTTTATCTGCGGCGGAGCCTTTGACGGCCTGGAAAAGATCATAGAACGCCGTATCGGCCAGAAATCGATGGGGTTTGGCGCTGAGATCAAGACTAAAGAAGAAAAGAAGATCGGCGATATTCTCCGACAGATCATGCCCGAAGACCTGTTGAAGTACGGAATGATCCCAGAGTTTATCGGGCGTGTCCCGGTGATTGTGGCTCTGGATGCCCTGGATAAGCGGGCCCTGATCGATATCCTGGTCCAGCCGAAAAACGCGCTGGTCAAACAGTATCAGCGGTTGATGGACATGGACGGCGTTGAGTTGGAGTTTCAGGATGAAGCCCTTCAGGCGATCGCTGATCTCGCTTTGGAGCAAAAGACTGGGGCCAGAGGGCTGCGGTCGATTCTGGAGAGCATTTTGCAGGATACAATGTACCTGGTTCCGTCAGAGAGCGATGTGAAAAGATGTGTGATCACCAAAGAGGTTGTCCTCAAGCTTGAACCACCGCGCTTGATCAGAGTCGACAAATCCAAAAACGAAACAGCGTAAGCAAAATAGCGGCAGGCCTTGTGCCTGCCTTATTTTTTTCACCCCGCTGGACATACTATTTTCGTTAAGGTTATCAGGGGGGTAAGATCATGGATTTGATGGGCATCTTTGGGTTGATCAACTTCTTTTTTGCCATTGTGATCGGGCTGTACTTCTTCAACCTGCTTAAACAGCAGCAGGGAACCAAATCGGCGGTGGACCGGGAATCAAAAAAGGAACTGGAGAAGCTTAGGAAACTGAAAGCCGTCTCTCTGACAGAACCGCTGGCGGAGCGGACGCGGCCGGCCACTTTTTCCGACATCATCGGCCAGGAAGATGGAATAAAGGCTTTGCGAGCAGCCCTTTGCGGCCCAAACCCCCAGCATGTGATCATCTACGGGCCTCCGGGAGTAGGCAAAACCGCCGCTGCCCGGATTGTGCTGGAGGAAGCCAAGAAGAGCCCGCTTTCGCCCTTCCAAACAGACGCCAGGTTTGTTGAGATCGACGCCACCACTGCCCGCTTTGACGACCGCGGGATAGCCGATCCCCTTATGGGTTCTGTCCACGATCCCATCTACCAGGGCGCAGGCCCCTTGGGGATCGCCGGAATTCCCCAGCCGAAACCAGGAGCTGTGACTAAAGCCCACGGCGGGATTTTGTTCATCGACGAGATTGGAGAGCTCCATCCTGTCCAAATGAACAAGCTGTTGAAAGTGTTGGAGGATCGGAAGGTGTTTCTGGAAAGTGCATATTATTCATCTGAGGATTCCAACATTCCTCTGCATATTCACGAGATCTTCCAGCGGGGCCTCCCCGCCGACTTCCGGCTGGTGGGCGCCACCACCAGGATGCCCCACGAACTGCCGCCAGCCTTGAGATCCCGCTGCCTGGAGATCTTTTTCAGGGCTCTTACCCCCAAGGAGATCGGCCTTATCGCCAAGAACGCCGCGGAGAAAGTGAATTTTTCCATTACCGACGCCGCTTTGGCCGAGCTGACAAAATATGCCGCCAACGGGCGTGATGCGGTGAACATCGTTCAAATCGCCGGCGGGATTGTCCTGACTGAACAGCGGAAGATTATCGAGAAAAAGGACATTGAATGGGTGGTCAACAATGGACAGTACACCCCGCGCCTGGATTGTAAAATACCTTCCTGCCCCCAGGTGGGAGTTGTAAACGGTCTTGCGGTCTACGGGCCCAATCTGGGCACGCTCATCGAAGTGGAGGCTGTGGCCATACCCACCGAAGCGGGCAGGAACGGGCAGGTGCAGATAACCGGTATTGTTGATGAAGAAGAAACAGGCGACCTGGGCCGCACCATGCGCCGCAAATCATTGGCCCGCTCGTCCATCGACAATGTCTTGACTGTGCTCCGGGCCAATCTGGGCGTGCGGCCGCAGGACTATGACATCCACATCAATTTCCCCGGCGGAGTCCCCATCGACGGCCCTTCGGCGGGTGTATCCATTATTACGGCCATTTATTCTGCTATCACCAAGCGCAAGGTCAGCCACGAGGTGGCGATGACCGGAGAAGTGTCGATTCACGGCAAAGTACGGCCGGTCGGCGGAGTTGTGGCCAAGATCGAAGCGGCTCAGCTAGCCGGCGTCAAGAAAGTTCTGATCCCGAAGGACAACTGGCAGGATCTGTTTGCTGATGTCAAGGACATTGAAATCCTGCCTGTCGCCACAATTGAAGAAGTGATTGCCGCCGCCCTGGCATCCTCACCTCCTGAAGCAGAGCTTATGTCCAAGGCCGCGGGGCTGCATGCCTAAGCAAAGCCCTGGGGCCTTTTGTGTTGACGGAAGTAACTATGGATTTTCAAAGCAATATGGTATAATGGGGATAGCAAGATAGATGTCTGCGTAACGGAGGTGGTAGTTGTGACCGAGATGATCTATCCTTTGCTGGCTTTACGAGGCACTATTGTCTTTCCCAATATGGTAACACCGTTAGAGGTTGGCAGAGAACTATCGATCTACGCGCTTGAAGCGGCGATGACCGGAGACAAGAAACTGGTTTTGGCGGCCCAGAAGGATGCCAGTATCGTGGAACCTCTCCCGGAAGATATATACAATGTTGGCACCATCTGCGAGATCAAGCAGCTCTTGAAGATGCCGGAAGGCCAGATCCGGGTTTTGATGGAAGGGCTGCAGCGGGTTGAAATCCGCTATTTTATCGAGGACGGCAATTATTTCAAAGTCGCTGTCGAACCAAGGGAAAGTATTGTCACTCACGATATGGAGACAGAAGCGCTGCGCCGCAGCGTCCTTGATTTCTTTGAAAAATACGTCCGGATGTCCAAGAAGATCCCGAACGAAGTCATCAGCTCGGTGAACAGCATCAGCGATCCGGACCGCTTCGCCGACGCAGTCGCAGGCCAGATTGCTTCCACGATCGAAGAGCGGCAGCCGCTTTTGGAGGAACTGTACACAAAGAAGCGCTTGGAGATGCTTCTTCAACTGCTTTCCAAAGAACTGGATCTGCTGGAGTTGGAGAAAAAGATCCAGCTTAAGGTCCGCAAGCAGATGGAGCGGACGCAGAGAGAATACTACCTGCGGGAACAGATGAAAGCGATCCAAGGCGAGTTGGGCGACAAAGATGAAAAGCTGTCGGAAGTTGACGAGTACAAGCGTAAGCTAGCTGCAGCCAAGCTTCCAAAGGATGCGAAAGCCAAGGTGGTCCACGAACTGCATCGCTTCGAGAAAATGCCGCCCATGGCCGCCGAGGCGGTCGTGGTCCGCAACTATCTCGATTGGATGCTGTCTCTGCCTTGGTCCAAGACCACCAAGGACCGGCTGGATATCAACCGTGCGGAAGAAATACTCGACCGCGATCACTATGGGCTGACCCAGGTCAAACAGCGCATCTTGGAGTATTTGGCTGTGCGCCAGCTGACCAAGCAGTTGAAGGGCCCGATTCTCTGCCTTGTAGGCCCTCCAGGTGTGGGTAAAACGTCCCTGGCCCGTTCCGTCGCCGATTCGCTGGGCAGGAAATTTGTCCGCATCTCTCTTGGGGGTATCAGGGATGAGGCAGAGATCCGCGGCCACCGCCGCACCTATGTGGGTGCCCTGCCGGGACGGATTATTCAGGCGATGAAGGCCGCCGGCAGCCGCAATCCCGTATTTCTCCTGGATGAAATCGACAAGCTCGGCATGGACTTCCGCGGCGACCCTACATCGGCACTGCTCGAGGCTCTCGATCCTGAGCAAAACCACAGTTTCAGCGATCACTATCTGGAAGTGCCCTTCGATCTGTCGCAGGTAATGTTTTTGACAACAGCGAATGTGCTCCATCAGATTCCGCCTCCACTGCGGGACCGGATGGAAGTGATCGAGATACCCGGCTATACTGAGCATGAAAAACTGGAGATTGCCAAGCGCCATTTGTGGCCCAAACAGCTTGTCGCCCACGGCCTTGTCGCCGATCAGGTACAGATTTCGGAAAACGCGTTGACAAAAGTGATCAGCGACTATACCCGGGAAGCGGGAGTACGTAATCTGGAGCGGTCTTTGGCGGCCGTTTGCCGCAAGATCGCCGCAGAGATCGTCCGGGGCGGCAAAACACCGGTCCGGGTCACTGTCAGTTCGCTCCACAAATACTTGGGAGTGCCCAAATACCAGCATCACATGATCGATTCGGAGGATCGGGTCGGTGTGGCCACCGGATTGGCGTTTACCGCTGTCGGCGGCGAGATCTTGTCCATTGAAGTGACAATTGTGAAGGGCAAAGGCAATATCACCCTCACAGGCAAGCTGGGTGAGGTAATGCGCGAATCCGCCCAGACTGCGATCAGTTATATCCGTTCCCGGACTGATCAGTTGAATATCGATCCCGATTTTCACGAGAAATACGACATCCACGTCCATGTGCCGGAGGGAGCCATTCCCAAGGACGGACCGTCGGCCGGCATCACCATCGCCACGGCCGTGGTCAGCGCCCTGACCGGCAAGCCGGTGCGGCGCGATCTGGCCATGACTGGGGAGATTACTCTGCGGGGCAGGGTGCTGCCCATCGGTGGTGTAAAAGAAAAACTGCTGGCGGCGCACCGCAGCGGAATCACCCATGTGATTCTGCCCAAAGACAATCAGATGCACCTCGAGGACATTCCTGAGGATGTGCTCCGGAAAATGGAGATCGAGTTTGTGGACCATATGGACAATGTTTTGGAGATCGCCCTGGTGGGCAATGAAGGGCAGACAGACGACGCCAAGGAACTTGATTTTGTGCCCACCGAGCAGTTCGATGATCCCCGGCAGTGGATTGAGAGATGAGCAGCGGGCGGTAAGTGAGGGGTTCCAACATGAAGGCAAAGACCGGTTTGCTTGTTTTCTGCGGTATCGCGACCTTGTTGACCGCAGGGGGCCTGCTTTATTACACTCCAACACTGGATCTGTATCGGTGGCTGGAACTGGCACTCCTTTTGATCATGCTGGTTTTTTCCAATTTCGCGGAGTCGGGGTATCCAGCTACATCAAGCTTTCTTTGTCGGTTTCCGTCTACCTTGCCTCCATTTTTGTCTACGGCACCGGCGAAGCCATTTGGCTGGCAGTTTTGTCGAATATAATTTATGGGCTGTTGGCCAAAATTCAACCGGTCAAAATCTATCTCAACCTGCTCCAGCGTTCCTTAACCAGCTTAATTGTTGGAGCCGCCTTTTCCGAACTGCATGGACAAGCCCAAGCTTTGGCGCTGCCATCCAGTTTGGGGCCAATGTTCATCAGCCTTGTGCTCTATACCTTTGTCAATTTGAGTCTGGTCTCGGTCCTGTCCATGTTTGTCAGGCCGGATCTTCATCCCAGGAATGCCGAGGTGTTCAAGGCGCAGATCTGGGTCAACTCCATGCTGTACGGCTATACGGGCATCGTATATGCCGTTTTTATCAGTAACTGGCAGCTCGCGGGCCTTTTGATCTTCGGTGTCTTGATGATCGGCGTTTCCGAACTCATGCATTTCAGCCTGCAGATGGTCGCGGAGCAGCAGCGGCGGATCAAGGCGGAACAGGAACTGATTCTGGATTCAAAGACCAAAGTGTACAACTACCGCTTTCTCAGCGACTGGCTGGATCAAAAGAGCACCATGCAGGTGACGATGCTCTTCATCGACATTGATGATTTTTGGGCTTTCAATGACCTGTTCGGGCACGAGTACGGAGATCTCGCTCTCTACACAGTGGCTCAGACTATTGCCAAGAGCATCCGGGAGGACGATCAGGTAATCCGTTTCGGCGGTGATGAATTTGTGGTGATCCTGCCGAATACGCCCCGGTCCCGGGGTGTGCTGATCGCCAAGCGGATTCAAGCCCGGTTGGCAGAGCTTTCCGACACAGGCTTGGCACGGCCTTTGACCGTTTCCATCGGCATCGCCAGTTACCCTGAGGATGCCGGTGACCGGATGGAACTGCTGCGGCGGGCTGACATGGCTATGTACCGCGCGAAATCCATGGGCAAGAACCAATGCTGCTCCTGGGCGGAAGGAGCCTGCTGACGCGCCGGCGGCGTAAGCTGGGTCGGATAAGTTTTGATAATTGGATCATATTGGAAGGAATTTTTAGATAAAGATAGAAATAATACAGCATCTGCCCCAAGGGAGACGGTAAGAGGAGGGGGGCAGACACTGTGACAGACGAACATAAGACAGGAGCGGCGGCAGCCGGAGCAGAGATGCCCGCGGATCAACTGGCGGAGCTTGTCGCCAGCTATATGGCGGACAAACCGGCACTGACCTTTAGGCTCGCCTGGGATGCCTATGTCAGCAATGAAATACCGCTGGCGGAAGCGGCCGCTGCCCTCGGCAGCACAATCTACCAGTTCCTGGAAATGGGCAAGCATTTCCGCCATCAGATTGAGGTGGAGATTCCGCAGGAACTTTGGGCACAGGCAACACCAGAACAGAAGTTTCTGCTCAGGTGTTTGCCGCAGCGGTTGATTGACATTCTGGCCCGGCTGATGATCAAGGACCTTTTAATACCTAAATCCAGGCGGTATCTTGAGCCGCTGTGGGAAGACCTGCGGCTTTTGCGGAACTTGAGGTTTGTGATCGAGTCTGACCGGGATCAGCTTTATCAATACACACTAGCCTTGGGTGAGTATAAAAATACGGGGACTGATTAACATCCCCGTATTAGTTTTTATGGTCGATTTCCAGCCGGATGCGGTCTCCGCTGCTGATCTCGTCAGTGTACCCCGCTGGTTGATCATTAATCCAAAACTTGATCTGTTTGATATCTTCCATGCGATGGGGCTGGTATACCCGGAAAATATCGGCCAGGATAAACTTGGCCTTAGCTTGGGGCTGACACTCGATCCGATCGCCGTCTCGAATGGGCTGTGACAGGTGCCCTGGTTTGCCGTTCACCATGACTGATGCAGGGCCGTCCAACTGCACCCGCTGATCATTGACATAGACCACAATGGAATTCTGTCCTGAGTCGATGCCTGCCTGTCTCAAGGCGTCAGCCACTGTCTCCACAGGGGTGTAAGCGGCCTTGTCGCCGTCAGCCAAGGCACAGTCAAGCGGTTTTTCCTGCCCGTTGATCACGATTGGTGGTATGATCGTCAGGTGTCTGCCGTTGATCATCAGGCGCTTGGCCAATTTCAGCTGCTGGACAAGGTCGGAGACAAGGACAGGGCTTGCTTCCGCATTCTCGACAATACTGATTTCCAGGGTGTCCTGGTCCTGCAGTTTGCTTTGGAGCGCCGCCGGCTCACCGTTGCACAGAATCCGCACCGGCGCCGGGCTGTGCCCCCGGATGGTGCAGGGCTTTTGATTGACCATTATGTCAACACACCGCGCCGTATGGTTGACCAGGCGGTCAACATCATATCCGGCGTTAAGCAGCGCGTCGCCGATGGTGGCATCGCTTATGCGCAGGAAATGCACAGTCTTGCCGTTAATGGTTACCTTCTGCAGCTTCATCGCCAACTGGTCAAGGTGGTTGCAGCCGATCGAAATCGGTGTCACCAGCTGCGGGCCAAGATAATCGTCGGCACCCTTAATGTTGGCAAGGCTTGCCCGGTCCCTTACCCGCACAAGGTTGTCAGGAAGCTGGAGGTATCTGGCGATTTCCCGATCCAGGTGGGGTGTCAGGCTGCCGCCGCCGATCAGGATCACCCCTTTGGGCGGGCCGTCGTTGAGGGCGCTGATCTCATTGCTGATCTTATGCGCCAGGGATGCCACCGCAGGCTGAATCAGGCTCAACACCTCGCCGCAGTCTATCTGGAGACGGTTTCCCAGCACATCGAAGCATTCCACGATCGAGCCGGAGTTCAACTGCCGTTTGGCCCGCTCCGCCTCCATGAAATCGAGGAGGTAGTGATCGGCGATAATCTTGGTGATCAAATCTCCTGCCTGTGGAATCATTCCAAAAGCCTTGACAGTCCCGTCGGCGGTGATGGCGATGTCGGAAGTGCCGGCTCCCACGTCGACCAGCGCCAAGTTGAGCATGCGCATGGACTGGGGGATGACGGCGTGCATGGCGGCGATCGGTTCCAAAGTCAGCGACTGGATTTCCAAGCCTGCCAGGCGCAGCGCTGTCATCAGGGAGTCGACCACGATCCGGGGCAAGAATGTGGCGATCACTTCCACCGAGGCCGAATACCCCTGATGCCCCAGGAGGTTTTGGATCGGCTGGTCATCGAGATAGCTCTGGACCACCGAATAGCCTACACACAGGTATGTGTCGACAGCTGTCTGCACCCTGTACTGATTCATGTTGGCGAGAGCGTCCTGGACCGCGCTCAGTTCCAGCCGTCCCAGCATGTCTCCGGTGATCTCCTGATTGAGGGGCAGCCTGATGGTGGACTGTCCCCGCTGTGTGCGCAAAGAGCGCCCTGCGGCGGCTACCACCGCTTCAGTGATCTGCAGGGACGTGTAAGCGCTGATCTCAGCCACAACTTCCCGGATAGTCTGGGCCACCTTGGGGATGTCGTGAATCTGCCCGTCCTGCATGGCATTGGGAAGCTGTTCTTTGATCACCACATGGTGGACTATGTATTTTTGCCCTTCCTGTTCCATCAGCAAGCCGGCAATCTTCCGTGTCCCGATATCCAAGGCGAAGATGGTGCTCATAACCCTCATCCTCAATCGTATTGGTAATTGGTAATTCCACAAAAAACTCAGACTTTCCTGCGTTGTTTCTGGTATAATAATACCATGTAAGAAAAATTGGAATCTGAAGGAGATGGGACAATGGCTGCCAAAACAATCCCGCTGCGGAGCGAAATGGCCGATCAGCACAAGTGGAAACTTACCGATATCTATCAGTCGGATCAAGCATGGGAAGATGATTTCCAACAGTTGAAAGAGCTGATGCCGGCTCTGCAAAGCTACAAAGGGCGGCTGGACTCCGCGGAGAACTTGTTGGCCTGTCTTAAGCTGCAGGATCAAGCGGGCATGAAATTCGACCGTCTGTATGGTTACGCCATGATGAGCAAAGACCAGGACAATGCCAACCCGGTTTACCAGGGATTCTATGACCGGATTGTTGGCATTGGGGCAGAACTGGGCGCGAATCTCGCCTACATAGAACCAGAAATCTTGGCGCTCCCGGAAAGCACCGTCCACGAGTGGGTGGAACAGACTCCGGAACTTCGGATCTACAGCCACTATCTGGACAATATTCTTCGGATGAAGCCCCATACGCTACCAACAGATCAAGAGGAGATTCTGGCACGGGCCAGCGAGATGGCTCAAGCCGCAAGCCAGATCTTCCGCATGTTCAACAATGCCGATTTGCGGTTCCCCACGATCAAGGATGAAGACGGCAGTGAAGTGGAACTGACTCATGGGCGCTACCTGCGCTTTATGGAAAGCAAGAACCGGGAAGTGCGCCAAGCCGCATTCGAGGCCATGTATTTCACTTACGAGCAGTGGAAGAACACCTTGGCCACAACCTATACAGCAGCAGTGAAGAAAACACTGTTTTTCGCCAAGACCCGCAAGTACCCGTCCTCGCTGGAGGCGGCTCTGGATGTGGACAATGTACGCCCTGAGGTGTATCACAACTTAATCGAGGCTGTCCATGAGAGTCTCCCTCTGTTTTACCGCTACATGCGCCTGCGCAAGCAAATGCTCGGTGTTGATGAACTGCATATGTACGACATTTATGTCCCTTTGGTCAAAGACCTGGACATGGAGATCCCCCCTGAGAAAGCTGTGGAAATGGTCAAGGAAGGGCTGGCACCCCTGGGAGAGCAGTATCTCGCCGATTTAAGCAGAGGCTTGACAGAAGGCTGGATTGACTGGTTTGAAAACAAAGGCAAGACCAGCGGCGCATATTCGGCAAGCGTCTACCGGGTGCACCCGTATGTGCTGTTGAACTATGACAACACTGTCGACGACATGTTCACCTTGGCTCACGAAATGGGCCATGCCATGCACTCGTTCTACTCGGATCAAAACCAGGAGTTTGTCAATGCCGACTACACGATTTTTGTGGCGGAGGTCGCCTCCACTGTCAACGAGTGCCTGGTGATGAACGATCTGCTGGCGAAGACCAACGATCCGAAGCAGAAACTCTACCTCCTCAACCATTACCTGGAGCAGTTCAGGGGCACCGTATTCAGACAAACCATGTTCGCCGAGTTCGAGATGATCGTCCACGACCGTATCGGCCGCGGCATCCCCATGACGGCGGAAAGCCTGTGCCAAGTTTACCATGAGTTGAACCAGAAGTACTACGGGCCGGACGTTGTCAGCGATCAGCACATAGCCATGGAGTGGGCGCGCATCCCCCACTTCTACCGCCCGTTTTATGTCTACAAGTATGCGACTGGTTTTTCAGCAGCTGTGGCCTTGACCCAACAAATCTTGACCGAAAGGTCACCGGCAGTGACCCGTTATCTTGACTTCCTTAAGAGCGGCGGTTCCGACTACCCCCTCAACCTGCTGAGGAAAGCTGGAGTGGACATGGCCGCCCCAGAGCCGGTTTTACAGGCAATGGGAGTTTTCGGCGCTTTGGTCGATCAGATGGAGAAGCTCGTAGAAGAATTGAAATAGGCGGTTAATGTAAATTTGACGCAAAATTCAGCGCAGGGTTTTTTGGATTTCCCAAGAATATTATTAGTATGTTAAATAACTGTATAGCGCCAGGGTGTCACCGGGAACCAGTCGACAAACCCTCAAGGAACGAGGGTTAATATATTCACTTAAGGAGAGACGGGTATGGGTTATCTTTTAGGTCTGGATATCGGCACATCGCAGGTTAAAGCGCTGTTGATCACGGTGGATGGTGCAATTGTGGGCTCGGCCGCCCAGGAATATCCCCTGTTTTCGCCGCGGCCGGGCTGGATGGAACAGGAACCGGAGGACATGTGGCAGGGCACGGTGATGGCTCTGCGCAAAGTGCTGGACAAGTACGATGTGGATCCAAGCGAAATCAAGGGCATCGGCTTGTCGGGGCAGATGCACAGCTCGGTGTTCCTGGACAAGGACGGTAAAGTTATCAGGCCTGCTATCCTGTGGAATGACACCAGGACGACCAAACAGTGCTACGAGATTGAAAGCCTTGTGGGGAAGCGCACACTCCTGGACGAAGCGTGCAATCCCGCATTGGAAGGCTTCACGGCACCAAAGGTTTTGTGGCTGAGGGAGCATGAGCCGGATAACTTCGCCAGGGTGCGCTGGTTGGTCCTGGTAAAAGACTACATCCGCTACCGGTTGACCGGGGAACTGAAAATGGAACTGAGCGACGCTGCCGGCACACTTCTGCTCAATGTGAAAGAGCGGCGGTGGTCTAAAGTCATTATGGAGAAACTTGATCTCCCCATGGACATCCTGCCTGAACTGGTAGGCTCCAGTGAAATAGCGGGAACGATCAGTCCCGAGGCTGCCGAATTGACCGGGCTGACCGTGGGTACACCGGTGGTCGGCGGCGGCGCCGACAACGCCTGCGGCGCGGTGGGGGCAGGTATTGTCGCTTCAGGCAGGGCTATGATCAGCCTGGGCACCAGCGGTGTGATGCTGGCTCACCTGGATGTGCCGAAGCTCCCCAACGGCGGGACCATTCACATGTTCAACCATGCGGTCAAAGATCGCTTCTATATGATGGGTGTCATTCTTTCCGCCGGGCTGTCATACCGGTGGTTCAGGGATCAATTCGGTCACCCTGAATCGGTGGTGGCTCAAAGTCTGGAGACAGATCCATACGTTCTGCTGTCGGAGGCGGCCAGTCACAGCATGCCGGGCAGCCAGGGCTTGATTTTCCTGCCCTACTTGACAGGTGAGAGGACTCCCCACGGCGACGGTAATGCCCGCGGCTGTTTCTTCGGGCTTTCCAGCGCACACCAGCGCCGCGATATGGTAAGGGCGATTCTGGAGGGTGTGGGGTTTGCCTTCCGGGATTCACTGTGTCTTCTGCAGCAGGCAGGTTGGTCAGGCAAGGCCATGAGGTGCATCGGCGGTGGTGCCAAGTCAAGCCTGTGGCTGGAAATTCTAGCCAGCATTCTCGGGCTGCAGATGCAGACCCTCAATGTGGACGAAGGCCCTGGTTTAGGGGCGGCACTCCTTGCCGGTGTGGGCACCGGGGTGTTCACCGATACCAAAGAAGCGTCCGAGGCGATCATCAAAGTCACCGACACGATTGATCCCAACGAAAAATGGCATACTTTGTACCTGGAGATGTACCAAGTGTACAAAAGCCTCTACCCGGCCCTCAAACCAATGTATGATCAAATGGCCAAGCTGTTTTAGGTACACAAGGTGGGTGGCTTAATATTGAACAGGCGCATAATAGTATTATTGGTGCTTGCTGCGCTTGCGGCACTGTGTGGTACAGCCTTAAGCCGCAACGATGAATTCCGGGTTGCCATAAAGACCGACGATTTTCTAGATCTCTACCACGACAAAGCGGTGATTTCCACCGACGGCAAGGCCGTCACTTTGGTTGATTTTAGCCATAATTTCGTAAGTGAATCCCAAGTGACACTGCTGCCCACCGCCGACGGCATCCTAGTGACTGATGGATCAAGAGAACTGCTTATGGGGACGCCGGTGTGGGTTTATCCGGAGCATACCTGCCGTTTGACGCTGGACAGCATCAAACGCGGCGACGCTTGGGAGTTCAACCCTTCCTACCGCGGCTTCCTGGAGGTCAACCTTGCTGAAAACGGCAAACTGCTGATCATCAATACGGTGAAAGTCGAGGAGTACTTGTACGGTGTTGTTCCAAGCGAAATGCCGTCTGGTGCTCCTTTGGCCGCTCTTTGCGCCCAAGCGGTGGCTTCACGGACATTTGTCGTGCGCAAGATTGTGGAAGCAAGAGCGGCAGGGCGCCTTTACCATGTGGACGACAGCATCTTTGCCCAGGTTTACAACAACCGTCGGGAAGACGCCCAAGCCCGGCAGGCCGTGGATTTGACCCGCGGCATTGTGATGCTTGATCAGGATCATCTGCTGGTTGGAGCCTATTTCCATTCAACATCCTGGGGCTTTACCGCCGCATCCCATGAGGTTTGGGGCGGCAGCACCCGGGAGAGCTTTCCGGGCAATCCAGTCCCGTATTTGCTTTCCCGGTCGATACTGACCACAGATTGGGATGTGGCCTGGGGCAGCGAAGGGGAAGCGCTTGCCTTTCTCAAAAACAAAGCGGTTCCCGGGTATGAAGCGAATTCGCCGTGGTTCCGCTGGCAAATAAACTTTGCCCGTTCCGAGCTTGAGGCCACTATCAATGCCAATCTAGCCGCTATTTATCAAAGCCAGCCGCAGTTTGTCCAGACAAGGCAGTCTGACGGCTCTTACGTATCGGTTCCGATTCCGAAAAGCGGGATCGGTAAACTTAAGGATCTGCGCATTGTGGAGCGGGGCAGCGGCGGAAACGTGATGACCTTGGAAATTGCAGGGTCTAACGGTACGTTCCGGGTCAGCAAGGAGTATAACATCCGCAGCCTGATCCGTCCCAGCAGACAGTATACCAACGCCGATATTGTTATCCACAGGATGAATGACCGGATTGTGAACTACTCAATGCTGCCCAGCGCTTGCGTCGCCTTGGAGATAACCAGGGATGCCAGCGGCGAGATCACCGAAGTGACTATTTACGGCGGCGGCCACGGCCATGGGGTTGGTATGAGCCAGTGGGGAGCCAGGGGAATGGCGGAGGCAGGGTTGGGCTACGAAGAGATTCTGCATGCGTTTTACCTGGGGATCGCGCTGGAGGATATCTATTCTATCGGTGATTGGCAAAGCCTGATCGGCCAATAATCAGTACAGGCGGCCAAAGCGTTGCTACTTTGGAAATAGTGCAAACTAATTTGACGTATAATGCATAATATGATATTTTATATTTACAAACTGCAGACTTGTGCGAAAACGTTTTTTAAGTAAAAATCCAAGTAATAATTGGGCATATATTGGACAATGATATCTAATAGAGGCCGAGGCTCAAATCCATGAGAGAAGGAGTGAATGCTGTGAGCTACGAGGATTCTTTAAGGCAGGCGAGGGAGCTGCTGATCTTGGAGATCAATGAACTTAAAGAACAGCTGGCGAGAAAAGAACAGAACCTGAAAAAGCTGGACGCTTTTTTGAAAGAGCCGTATGGAAGCAGCGGAAATGGAACCTCCTTGACAAAAAGCATCGTGGAAATTGTCTACCGCCTGGTATCCAGCCAGGGGCACCCGATAACGGCCAAAGCAGTCGTCAAAGACTTTTTCAAACACCGCCAGGACGTGAACGAATCGACGATCCGTTCTACCTTGTACCAGGTAAGCAGAAAGCAGAAACCGACAGAGATTGAAGTGGACGGAAACAAGATCGGCGTTTCCGTGATCAAGGATGGGCCGACTTATGATATAAAGGTAGTAACAGAAGGCCATGACCTGGAAAAGGCGCATGCCTGAAGTTCCGACTTAGCCCTATCAGGGATAGGGCTTTTTTATTGGGCATATACGGCAGGATTTTGTTTTGGCCGCATGGAAGATTATTCCGATGACTAATCCATGGAGGAGTCAAAATGCACAAGATCGCCGGCGCACTTATGGCCGCTCTGCTTTTGGCGGTATGGTTTCTTAACTGGAAAGGTGTAATTGATTTTGGCGTTCTCTATGTAATCACCCACACCTGGTACTTGATACCCATGTGGTACGGTGTCAAGCTGCTCAAGCGGCAAACAAAAAGCATGAAAACATCAGGGTTTGTGCTGCTGGCATTTTCCGGGTTCATGTTGATCATAAGCTTGATCGAACTGATTACCCGGAGCCAGGAATATATCTACTACATCACGGTGATCGGGACGCTGGTCTTTTGGCCTTTGATCATGCTTATGTTTATCATTACGGTGGTTATCAGCCTCTTCGACAAGGGAGAAGAGGTTCACCGGACTATCTTGATGCAGCGGACGGTTGTGTGCCCTGAACAGGAACTTCTTGATACATCCTTGACTGCGTTCCTGGGTAAATTGATCTTTGTGGTGAATACTCAATCCATCAGCCACCGCGCAGTCAGGTTGGATATCCTCGCCCTGTTTGGCAAAGTGGAGATAGTGATTCCCGAAGATGTAGGCGTGCTGTCGGAGCAGACGACCTTGTTTGCCGCCGCCGAGATCCTGGGGCGGCGCGGCCGTAAACTTGCAGGCCGGGAGGTTTTGCGGAGCCCAGCCGCGGAGAACCAGAACCCCCGCTTGCTGTTGGTGACCCGGTCTTTGTTCGGCAGTGTGACCGTGAGGTGCGAGACGAATTAGGAGGAGTTGATCAAGTGCTAGACTTCAGCTTTTTCATGCCAACAGAGATACTCCACGGCCCAGAGGTTGTAAAGCGCCATGCCAAACGGCTGAAGGAGTTCGGCCGGAAAGCGCTGCTGGTGACAGGTAGAAACTCTGCCCGACGAAGCGGTGCGCAGGAGGATGTAACGGCCGCGTTGGAGCACTGCGGTATTGCCTATGAGGTATTTGACCAAGTGGAGAACAACCCGACCCTGGAGAACATCGCTGAGGGTGGACGAGCGGCGCGACAGTTCGCGCCGGATTTTGTCATTGGCATTGGCGGAGGGTCTCCTTTGGATGCTGCCAAGGCCATCGCTGTTCTTGCTGTAAACAGTTTCGGGCCTGAAAAACTCTACGACGGTGACTACACCAACCGGCCTCTGCCGGTTGTGGCGGTACCGACCACCGCCGGCACTGGCAGCGAAGTAACTCAGTATTCGATTCTGACTTTGACCAACAAACAAACCAAGGCAGGCTTCGGGGATCGGAGCCTCTTTCCCAGGCTGGCTTTCCTGGATTACCGCTACACCGAAAGCCTGGAGCTTGAGGTTACGAGAAACACAGCGGTCGATGCCTTATCTCACCTGATTGAGGCATATTTGTCTCGCCGGGCCGGGGATTTCAGCGACATACTGGTCGAAGCTGGCTTGAGGCTGTGGAGCCGGGCTCTGCCGGACTTGAAATCCGCCGCCTTTTCCTCCGGAATGCGGGACAGCCTGCTTGCCGCATCCACCTTCGGCGGCATGGCCATTGCACATACCGGCACCACTGTTGTCCATGCCCTAGGTTATCCCTTGACTTATTTTCATGATATCCCCCACGGCAGGGCCAACGGCCTGCTTCTGGCCGAGTACCTGCGGTACAACCTGCAGCATGCCAAATCCAGGGTGGGCAAGATCCTTAAGACATTGAACTTGAAAGATATCGGGGAGTTTAAGGAGTTGATGCGGTTTCTGCTGCCCTGTGATCTGAGGCTTACGGCGGAGCAGATCAGCGAGTACGGTATTGCCGCCAGCAGAACAAAGAACGCGAGCCATACGCTTGGTGAAGTGAGTTCTCAAACCTGCATCGATATTTTGCAGAACAGCCTTGGATAAAGTACGTATAATGGGATAAAGAAACATTCATGCGGTCATTAAACGAGGGCTTTTTGCGAATCCTAACAACAGAAGGTGGGTGATAGTGTGAAAAAGAATCTGGTAGTCTTAATTTGCCTCCTGCTCATATCTACGCTGTTTACCGGATGCCAGTTCTTTCTTCATGTTAGTTTTTACGGTGGTTCAATTACCGGTTATGTCTATGAGGACGATGACGGCAGCATCATCATCGCGCCCGAGGACATGTCGACAGCAGGTTACACTCCTTTGGCCAACGTGACGGTAAGCGTGCACAATGTGCTCGGCCGCGGCATCAAGGAACTGGAGGACACCGACACAACCCGCGCGGACGGCAGGTTCTTTTTTGATGACATTTCGCCCGGGTACAAGTGCCTTGAGATCGAATGGGGCAGTAAAGTGTACGAGATTAGGCTGTACATCCCTAAGAGCAAGATTCCAATGCCTTATTGGGCTACGTCGCATCCGAAGGTTCACTATGTGATTATCGGGATTGACTCATATCCAAATTGGCTTGTTTGGAATGACAAGGAAAAGAAGTCCATGCCGGTTCCAAACTATGATGTTTCAGCCAGGGACGCGCGTGCCTTCAAGAGAGTTTTCGTCGACCGGAACCGTATGTCCGGCACGTGTTATCTGCTGACCAACAAAAATGCCACTAAGGCCAACATCCGCTATGCAATCGAGAAAGCAGCCTGGGCGGCTGGGCCCAACGATTATCTGGTGGTGTATTTTTCCGGATATGCCGATTGGGAGATTTGGGCTGGTGGAGTGACTAAGCCCCTCGACCACATTGTACCTTATGACGGCAAAAACTACGGTGACATTAATCAGGCCGTGAACTCTGTCATCACCGATGGGGAACTTGAGAGTTGGATCAGCAGTTTCCCCAACAATAATGTGACCGTGATTCTGGATGTTGCCTATGCAGCCACCTTCATCGACGGTGAGGTGCGGGAACAGTCGTTTGATGAATTTGAATTACTGGCTCTAAAAGGTAAGGGTTACACAGTGCTTGCCGCGGCCGAGACATATGAACGGACCAAGGCTTGGGAAAGCGAGGGCAGCTTGTTCACTACGGGTCTGCTCGAGGGTGTGTATGCAATTAATGACACTTACATCACCGCTTATCAATTGTTTGTGTATGCGCGGGACTGGATGTGGGAGGATCTGAATGTTACCGATCAGAATCCAGTGTTCGAAGGTCCGCAGAACCGAGTGGTTTATATCAGGAATCCATATAAATGGAGATAGGGGGCTGGAATGATGAGAAAGAAAACCGCAGTGCTGCTTGTGCTGTTGGTGTTGGCTGTATCCCTGCCTGCGCAGGCTATCGACAGCAGAGACCTGACCGACTATGCCGCGTCGCCCATGGCTATCGCCTGGCGGTCGGGCGACACGATTTATGTCGCCGTTGTCAATGAGTTTACGTCCCCGGACGTTTACAGAATCAAGATCTACAATACCCAGAGCCGCAGCCCGCTGGCCTCGCGGGAGGTGCTGGTTCCAGGCAAGTGCATATTGATTGAGGCCTTTGAGCTGCGGGACATCAAGTCCTCGGCGTTCCCAATCACGGAAGTGATGATTTACAAAGGCTACTTCAGCCGCACTATCAAAATCCAGGAACAGGCTGTCTTCTTGACGAACGACTTTCTTGTGCCTGCAAACACATCGTTTGCCGTGGAAGTCGACCTTGAGAGTTTCATGCGCGGCACTTCCCGGGGCAGGATTGTAGTGGATGATGAGTTCACAATGTTCTACAACCGATCCGGCGGCAGGATCTCGGTTACTTATGAACCCGGCCTTGACTACTACCATTCCAATATCATTGAATACCGGCCTCCGAGGCTTATCCTCACCATGCGGGCGCCCTATGTCCGCGATGTGGATCTCCTAAGCTTCGAAATCCGGCACCGCCCTGCAGGGTCATGGCGCGACGAATACATGATGGGCCCGGTGCTCATGGTCTACGGCAGAGACTATACCGTCCTGGACAACACCAAGGGTGGGACATCGGGGAGCAGCAGCGGTGGTTCTGGTTCATCCCGCGGTGGATTGATAGAAAGATAGTAACTTGTTCCTGAAACATCCTACCCAGCAGCAACATATGTTGACAGTGAAGGATAGTCAAGTAGGGTACGAGGGAGGTAACTCTATGGGAAAGAGATGCTGTATCGATGATTTTTGGATCTTCCTGATTTTGCTGCTGGTGTTGGTTCTTGTGGTTGCACTGCTGCTTTAGGTTATCGGTCTTAAGACGCCTCGACGGGGGCGTCTTTTTTTACGCAGGTACAGCCCATATTTCAGCGGCATCAGATAGACATCTTCCAACAGCTGCTCATCCTTAAGCTCGGTATATAGTTGTTTGTCGGGTTTGCTGTTTACTTCGATTATCCACAGTTTGCCGCGGCCGAGGGCCAAGTCAACGCTGATCTCGGCCAGATGCCCAAGCTCTGCTTCCAGGAGCGCGGCCGCCTTGACGCTGACTGTGCGGGCCTCGCCAACGATCGCGTCCGCGGGGAATCCATGCTCTACCAGTAGTTTTTCTGAATGGGCCACTTTTTGGTAATCATTGGTGATGTACTGTTGAGGCTTAGCGACACGGGAGGTGAGTGCCGTCACTTGCCAGCGTCCGCAGCCGTCTTTCTGCACCAGAGCCCGCATGTCAAAGTGACAGCCGTCAGCCGCCGCCAAGTCGATGTACTCTTGAATCACCATTGTATAAGGGACCATCAAGACATGGAACAGATTCAGCACTGCGTCTGAGTAGGGGAGAGCGACGGGGACAGGCATCGCAGGCTTGACAAGAAGCAGATCCCCGGGAAGGGCGGTCAGGCGCCAAAGTCCAGAACCTTGACGGCCCAGCCGTGGTTTGATGATGATGTCTCCATGCCGGGATAGCGCTTGGTGCAGAGTGGCTTGGTCAAATTCATATGTCTGAGGCAGATAGGCGGCAAGTTCTGTGGCGGCCAGCATTTTGTGGATCTCCCACTTGTCGAACTGTGTCACTTGGTTGAAGACTTGGATCAGCGGAGAGAGTGAGAGGAGGCGGTCGACCAGCCGCTGATCATGGGGGTACAGCCGATTGTAAATCACCTTGGGCAAAGGCAGACGCTTGAAATAGACACCGTATCTGGTCAGATAGAGCCCGGTTGCTGTACGCTTTTCCCAGCAGATGCCCTCGGGTGTGAACACCAAGAGCTTGAGATCGTGTTTCGCCGCATATTCTGCATATGGTTCGCTGTGGTGCTCATTGACCAAAAGCCCTGTGACGCGGCTCTGGAGCATGCTTAAAACCACCTTTCAGCGGCATAAAGATAGCCTCCCACTCTTAGCTACGTTTCTGTCCCAGATGAATAACCTAATGACTGAAGGGGTGAATGCGGCCGCTTCAGTTTCCGGGTGGGAGGTGAACCACTTGACAGGTCAACAACAAACCTTCTTGATTTTTGTAGCTCTGGTTCTCGTGTTTGCTTTGGCGATCATTTTGTTAGCCTAGTGCTGCGCTGAGCGAAAAGACCACGATTCTTTTTGAGGGGTAGTGGGTTTACCACTACCTTTCAAAATAGGAGCGGGTTACTAAGACATCTTCGGTTCCAGAACAGTATAATGAGGTAGGTTTAAGGAGGTGGAACCCTTGGGGCGTAAACTGGAGTTTTTGAATATGGATACCTTGTCAGTGCTCCTGCCTGTGGCCATGGCTGTGATCCCGCACTTCAAAAGCAGCGGATCCAGACGTGACAAAGACCGGCTCAGGGCCAGAGATCGCGCCTGGAAAGGCAAGGAGGTTGATTCGGAACAGGAAACATCGACTATTGACACACTGATGAAACTGATTCCGCCCTTGACTGCGGCCCTGCCTGCCCTGAAAGCTGCGGCGACCGGAGCGGATGACACTGCTGCCCAGCAAGCCATTGAGCGCTTGCAAACGGTTTTGGCTGGAAATAGAGAGAATCCGCAAGAGCTTTCATCCCGGGTGATAGAACTCTTGCCTGAGCTTTTGAAGGTCCTCAGCGAATTGAATAAGGTGACCCCGGAAAAAAATCCGAACCTGGAACAGGTGACTGAAGCCTTGGCCGAAGTCATTGCCGCTGAAAAGACAGAGTCTGGTGAAGAAGATCAAGGGTGAATAGGTAATCATGAGAAGGGCGATCGCACGGTCGCCTTTTTTTATTTCTCCAGCGGCTGGGGCAGGTTTATTTTGGGCTGTGCAGAAAATTTATTCTATCGGGAAAGGTGGGTTCAGCATTGGCGAAAAACAGATTAATCATGCGGTATCCCGCATCATGGTGGTCGAATCTGTGGCGCGATGTACTGCCCAGCGGCAACGGCCGCATCGGCGCCGCGGTCTACGGCGGCGTCCACCGGGAAACTGTTCTTATCAATCACTACGGATTGTGGCACGACGGATTCAAGGGCCGGCTGCCCGATGTGAGCGATACCCTCAGCCGTGTCCGCAGCCTGATGGATCGAAAGCAGTATCATGAGGCCAACTGGGTACTGGCAAATGCGTTAAGAGAGCAGAACTACCAAAGCCGCATGGCAGTGCCATTGCCTTTGGGAGACCTGATCCTGGACATGGCGGTCCGCCATGGGTTCACCCACTACCGCCGCTCGGTTAATATGGAGACAGGTGAAGTGAGCGTTGTCTGGAACGAAGGGAACTGCCGTTTCGAGCGGGAACTGTTTGTTTCCCGGGCTGACGATATGATTGTCTACCGGATTGCAGGTTCTTTATGTTCCTCAGTCAACTGTGCGCTTACCCTGACCCTGCACGAGCAGGAGCATCCGCACAGAAAGCATTACCAAGAATCGGAAGCCGTTCTGGCTGACGATCAATACCTATACTATGCAGTGCGGCATCCTGATGAAACTGATTTTGGCGCTGTGGCCAAGATGTCGGCTGTCGGCGGCAGTATCCAGGCCGATGGGGGAAAACTGATCGTCAGGGATGCTGACGAAGTCCTGGTCTTGATCAAAGTGTTCACGTCGAGCCAGAGGCAGAATGCATGGCAGCGTTTGCGGGAGCAGTTGGCGGCGGAACAGCGGTCGTATGCAGAACTTTTGTCCGCCCACAGCCGGATTCACGGCCGGCTCTTCAATGCAGTGCGTCTGGACTTGAAATGTGGAGGCGGCACAACCAACGAAGAACTGCTGCTTGCCGCCTACGAAGGCCAGTGCCCCACAGAACTGGTGGAGAAGATGTGGGCCTATGGCCGCTACCTGTTCATATCTGCGACAGATGAAACCAGCCTGCCCATGCACATGTACGGGCTGTGGGCCGGTTCGTACCGGGCTATCTGGAGCCACTTCATGGCCAATGAGAACATCCAGATGATGTACTGGCACGCTTTAGGGGGAGGACTGGCCTGTCTAATCCCGGCACTGTTCGAGTATTACAACAGCCTGATGCCGGACTTCCGGGAAAACGCCCGCAAGCTTTTCGGGTGCCGTGGAATCTTCATCCCTGCAGGGACAACCCCTGCGGGAGGGCTGCCCAGCCAAGTGGTGCCGGTGATCCTGAACTGGACTGGAGCCGCAGGTTGGCTGGCACAGCATTTTTATCAGTATTGGCTGTACACTGGTGACGACTGCTTCCTGAAAGACAAAGCTTTGCCCTTTATGCGGGAAGCGGCGCTGTTCTACGAAGACTTCCTCGTGGAAGGGAAGGATGGGTATCTTAAAGTCTATCCTTCTGTCTCGCCGGAGAATTCGCCGCGTAACTATGTCACCCCCGAGGCGAAGGCTTTGGGTCATCCCATGCCGTCGGCGGTCAACGCCACGATGGATTTCGCCATCATCAAGGAACTACTATCGAACCTGATTGCCGGAAGTGAATACCTGGGGGTTTATGCGGATGAATTGGACAAGTGGAGACAGATGCTTGCCAAAATCCCGCCGTACCAGGTTAACACCGATGGGGCGGTGAAAGAATGGATGCACCCCGATTTCGAAGACAATTACAATCACCGCCATCTGTCGCACCTGTATCCTGTTTTCCCCGGACAGGAAGTGACCAAAGAATCGGATCCGGATCTGTTCGCCGCCTTCAGAAACGCGGTCGGCCAACGATTGGTGGTTGGGATCAGCGATCAGTCGGGTTGGTCGCTGGCCCATATGGCGAATCTCTATGCCCGGATGGAAGAAGGGGACAAGGCATTGGAATGCTTGGAACTTCTGTCCCGTTCTTGCCTGTCCAATAATTTCTTCACGCTCCACAACGACTGGCGCAATATGGGAATCACACTCAAGATGCCGTCGGCGCCGGTCCAGCTCGATGCCAATCTCGGCTGGACTGCCGCGGTGCAGGAAATGCTTATGTTCGCCTCGCCAGATCTAATCAAGATCCTGCCAGCATGTCCCGGCAAATGGGCGGAAGGGCAGGTGGATGGACTGCGTTTTTGTACGGGCTGCGCCAAAGTCTATTGGAACCGCTCCGTTGGCCTGCTGGAAGCAGTCTTGACGGTGGAACGGGATACTTCTGCCAGGCTGCAGCTGCCCGATGGCTATGGGGTTTATGCATTGAGCTGCACCCAAGGGTCCTTCAGAAAACTGGACAATGGAAACTGCTGGTGGATTGAGCTTCCGGCCGGGGCTGAACTTAGGGTTCGTTCCAGTTAGGCGACTGTGGGCCATGGCCTCATTCTGCACGGGATCTGTTAAGCTTGGAAGGAAAGTGAAAACAAATGGTAAAATAACATATTATGGCGAAGCCAGAGGCGGAGCCGGAAACTAATCCGAAAATGGAGGCAAAGAAATGAAAAAGGTGCTAATGCTTTGGATTGTTGTCGCAGCAGTGTTCGGCCTGTCATTTGCCGCCGGTGCGTTCGATTTGACAGAGTTCGGATTCCAGCCGGCGGAGAGCTATGACTTCAACGGCGCCACAGTAACGATTATCTCCTGGACCAGCGAAAGGATCCAAACACGCTATTTCGGCGAGTATCTTCCGGTTATCGACAGGATTGCCGAAGCTGAAGCAGCTTTCAATGTCAAAATTGAATTCATGCAGAACCGGGACATTCCGGCTGTGAATTTCAACCGGCTGCTGGCAGGCGACTCGGTCAACGATTTGTGGCATGTGCAGAACAAGATCGGTTATTGGGAACTAGTGTCCAGCGACGCCGTATACGATGTCTACGAACTGTTGGGTGAACAATACTATTCCATGCTGCCACCGAGTTACCTTGCCACCGAAGAGGCTCTTAAATACCGCGGCAAGTATTGGGGGATCGGGTCGGTTGAGTGGAGGCCGACATATGGCTATCAGAATGACATGATGTTCGTGGCCTACAACAAAACCTTGTTTGAGCGGGAAGGGCTGCCGGATCTGTATGAGCTGTATCTGGACGGGGAGTGGACTTGGGAAAAGGCCACCGAGATAGCCGTCAAGGCGACTCAAGACATTGACGGAGACGGTGTGATCGACGTTTGGGGCATTGTCGACGCCAGGCCGTGGGATATGGCTGTAGCCAACGGCGCCACCATGACCGGAGTCGACGAAACAGGCCGGGTTGTGTTCATCGCTGATGAGCCGGCTTACTTGGAAGCGCTGGAGCAGTGCTATCAATGGTGGACTGAGTTGGGGGTACAGATGCCCAGCTACGGTTCGGGCGATTTGAGCAATACCTTCAGGAGCGGACGCGGGGCTATGTACTTTTCCGTGCCTGCCTACGGCTTGCCCGACCTGATGGAAAACATGGCGGATGAGTGGGGCATTGTGCCGTTCCCGAAAGGCCCGAGGGCTGACCAACACTACTGGACGGTCCAGGCTTTGAATACAACCGTGATTCCGGTCAATGCGACGAATGCCGAAGCGCTGGCGGCACTGCGCTGCTTCCTCTGGCGCGAAGAAGATGTGGATGTCAACGACTTCCTGGCCGCCCATGTCAAGAGCCAGCAGGCGGCAGATGTGCTGCTGACGGCCAACCGGGAATGGGACGGCAAGGCATCCCGTTTGTTCGAAACTTTCCTGGAAGGCTATGGCCAGCTGACCCGCGATGTTCAGGCCGGAACCAAGAGCGCCGCAGCGGCTATGGCGGAAATCAAGCCTGTAGTCCAGGCAAAATTGGATGATTTGTTCAGCAAGTAGAAGAAGAGGTGTGCAAGTGGCCGGAGTATCGAAACTGGACCAAATTGTCGATCTGCAGAAGGATAAATACCGTCCTCTCGCCTTTTTCGGCATCAACATCGAGCAGGACGACGACAACATCGTTCAATGGGTGAAATGGTGCAAACGGCAGGGCTTCGGCGGATTCAACATTATTGTCGGATCGGGCTGCGAAGGCAGAGCCAATGACGCCTGGATCGAAAAGCTGCTCCACGCCTATGAGGTAGCAATCCGAACGGCGAAAGAGGAAGGCCTCGAAGTCTGGATCTTCGACGACTGGGGTTACCCCAGCGGCACCGCCGGAGGATTGGTCTGCACAAATCCTGATTATCGGCTTAAACGCCTGGATATCCTTTATGACTGCCTGCTGTCCGAGGGGGAGACAGTAACCATCACCGTCCCACAGCGTTACGTCGCGGCCGGAATCCTTCCGGCCCGCGGATCCTATCAAGCGCTTGAGCTGAAACCTGGCGAACAGTTTACTTATCATGCCAGCCAAGCGGTCCGTCTGGTGGTTGTCGGCTGGAATTACGACCCTCATCAGGCCAAATCCAACTGCCGATCCTATCCCGGCGATCCGGCAATGTCGTGCATCGATATGCTGAACCCCAATGCCACCCGCCGGTTCATCGAAGTGATGCACGAGCGGTACTACGCCAGGTTCCAGGACTATATGGGAAGTGTGATCAAAGGGTTCTTCTACGACGAGCCGTACCTACCGTATCAGTTTCCGTGGACCGAAGCGCTGCCTGAGGTGTTCCGCAAGAAGAAAGGGTATGATCTGTTATCCATCCTGCCGGAGCTGTTGGTCAAAATCCACCATGCCCGCGGCGAAATAGCAAGATACGCCGATGACTACTTCGATGTGTGGACCGACATGGCCGCGGAGAACTATTACGGCGAGCTCGGCAGATGGTGCGCCGACCGAGGCTTGGAGCTGACCGGCCACATGGATTTGGATCATCACTACAACACCATCTTTTCCATCAGCGGGCATATCTACAAAAATCTGCGTCACAACCACCGGCCGGCGGTTGATGTGATTTGGGCCCAGATTGCCCCGGGGGAATTCAGCGATTTCCCCCGCTTTGCCGGATCTGTCAAATATCTGCTGGGCAGGGAGCGAGCTACCAGCGAGACCTTCGCCGGAATGGGCTTGGGGTTGAGCGGAGATTTGATGCGGTTTATCACTGATCATGAAGTGATCAGGGGTATAAATGACTTTCATCTGATGTATTCGTCGAACAAACCACCGGCTCACGAGAAAAGCCCACAGATGCCCAATCACATGCTTCAAGAACCTTTCGGCAAGCTGATCTACGAGCGGATCGGCCTTGGGGCGGCGTTAGGCAGCGTCGGCAAGCCGGATATCCGCACGGCGCTGTACCTGCCGGCGCAGGATATCAACCGGGCTCAGCTGGCCTTGAGGAATGTGGGCATAACCAACGCGGAACGCTTGCCGTGGGAGTGGATCAAAGACATTGCCGAATACCTGACTTATCTGCCGGTGGATTTCTGCTACCTGTGGCCGGAAGCATTGTGTGACTTGGATGTCGGCCCCGGCGGCCTTGCCACCAAATCGGGCCAGGTGATCGATACTATTATCATTCCACCCGGGTCTACTTTGGAACCACATGTGCTGGCCAAACTACAGCAGTTTGCCGGCGAGGGCGGCAGGATTGTCTGCGTTTTCAAACCGGTATGGCCCTTGATGGACAAGGCGGTCATGTGCAACCAGGTGAAGGATCTGGGTGCTGTCCTGGAACCAGAACTTGATCTTGAGCCCGGCTTGATGATATCCGCGGCAGTACGAAGACTGGGCAGTTGTACACTGTACCTCTTGCTCAACGAAGATGACCAGGCGGCCCAAGCGGTGATCCGCTTCAAACCAGGGCATGTCTGCGAGGTTAGCCTGCCGGATTTGACGCTGGAACCTGTCACAGGATCCCAGCATGGAGTGGTGGTGGACTTTGCTCCAATGCAGCTGAGGGTGTTCCTGCTTGATCCCGAGGGTAGGCTTCAGGTTGCCGAGCCGCCTGCGGCTGCTTGCGGTGAAGCAGTGGTGCCGGTTGGCTGGAGTGTGAGCTTGCCTGACGGCGGGCTGTATTCCCTTAACGGCGAGCGTTTTCCCGACTGGAGTGAACTTGGATTTCCGGAATACTCAGGATGCATGGGTTACCAGGCGGAATTTGAATGGCCGCCAGGTGCGGAGCGGGCGGTGATCAACGCCCCCGAGCTCTACAGCCACGCCGAGATTTTAATTGACGGCCGGCTGATAGGCAAGATGGCTTATCGCCCATATCGGGTGGAGCTTGATCTAAGCCCCGGCAAACATCATCTTGAGATCCGGGTGTACAACACGGAGGCGAACAGTGTCGCCGGCACGCTTAGACTGGAGCAGGAACGCTACCACGGCCGCTTCGCTCATCTGGCCCATTATGACCGGCGCCGGTTGAAATCGGGCTTGCTGGCCCCGGTCGCGATTTGCCCTGTATACATGTAGCTTTTGGCAATTCAGTCTTTTTCTCCCCAATATCGCTGCCCTTGTCATTTTGGAGGATAATTCTGGTGAAATGCCGAATTATCTCTATGAGGTTGGATATTGGGGGGAATTTTTTGTGTATCCGATAAAGAAGTTCTGGATGCTGCTGGTGGACATCCTTTTGGTGAACCTGGCTCTGCTGTTGACCATCAACCTTCCATATCAAGGAGTTATACATATAAACTTTGCTTCGTATCTTTTCCTTGTGATTGTCTTAACGTTTGTCCGGCTTTGCTGCCTTTATTATTTCGGCCTTTACAACCGGATCTGGGAGTATGCCAGCATCAATGAACTGATCAGCACGATCAAAGCGGTTTCCACCGGGTCTTTGTTGAGTGTGTCCCTTATGATGTACATGTTACCAGAACCCCTGCACGCTGTGGGTTTGGAAATCGTGAACTGGTTCATCAATATTGTGTTGATCGGCGGGTTCCGTCTGTTCCTCCGGATCCGTCAGCAAGGTTGGCGGATAATCCCTCCATCGCCGAAGGGCCGGCGAGTGCTCATCGTTGGAGCTGGAGACGCCGGCGCGTTGGTGGCGAAAGAGTTTGAAAACCACTATCACCAGGCGGTAAACGTGGTTGGATTCATCGACGACAATCCCAACAAGCAGAAGCTGAAGCTGTTGGGCCATGACGTCCTCGGTACCCGGGAAGATATCCCCAGGGTGGTGGAGCAGTACCAGATTGAGGAGATCGTTATTGCAATGCCGTCTGTCTCGGGCAAGCGCATCCGGGACATTGTCGCCATATGTCAGGCGACTTCCGCCAAAATCAAGATTTTACCAGGAATTTTTGATCTAATTGACGGAAATGTCACTGTCAACCAGATTCGCGAGGTTCAAGTGGAGGATCTTTTGGGGCGGGAGCCTGTGAAAGTAGATCTGGAAAGCATGGCCGGCTACATCCGGGATCAAGTTGTGCTGGTGACCGGAGCCGGCGGGTCTATCGGCAGCGAACTCTGCCGCCAACTGGCGCGCCTGTCTCCCAAAGCGCTGTTGCTTTTGGATATCAACGAAAACGGCATCAATGATGTGATCCTTGATCTCCAGGAGCAGAACGGTGTAGTGATAGTGCCGCTGATTAAAGACATCCGAGATTGGCATGGAGTCGCCGGCGTGTTCGATACCTACCGGCCCGATGTTGTTTACCATGCCGCCGCCCACAAACATGTGCCTTTGATGGAATACAATCCCGAAGAAGCGATTAAGAATAACTGCTGGGGTACTTTCAACGTGGCCGAGGCAGCCAATCAATACAAAGCGAAACGCTTCGTGTTGGTTTCAACTGACAAGGCTGTCAACCCCACCAGCATCATGGGTGCGTCGAAGCGGATTGCGGAAATGATAATCCAGTATCTGAACCAGGTGAGCCAGACACAGTATGTGGGTGTTCGTTTCGGCAATGTCCTGGGCAGCGCCGGCAGTGTTGTGCCTCTGTTTAAACGGCAGATAGCCCAGGGTGGGCCGGTCACTGTCACGCACGAAGACATGGTTCGATACTTCATGACCATCCCCGAAGCAGTCCAGCTTATTATCCAAGCCGGAGCTTTCGCCCATGATGGAGAGATTTTCGTGCTGGATATGGGAGAACCGGTCAGGATTATCGATTTGGCTCAGACTTTGATCAGACTCTCAGGCTTTGAAGTGGAGGACATCGGCATCGTGATCACCGGGCTCCGGCCTGGAGAGAAGATGTATGAAGAGCTGCTGACCACTGAGGAAGTCCGGAAAAACCCGACGCAGCACGAGCGCATTTTCATCGCGCCTCCAACTACTGTCGATCAAGAGACCATAGCCCAGATCATCGCAGAGCTTAAAGCCGGGATCTTCCCGGATGGGCCTGAGCAGACAGAAGCCTGGATTCAGAGGCTGCTGCCTGAGTTCAAGCTCGTCCGGTATGAAAAAAGCGAACCGGTGGCCTATCATGCTCTGTATGAAATTGCCGGCGCAAAGGAACGGTAAGGGCAATGGGCCCGGTCTATCCGGCAAGCAAGCCAAAGGGCAAAGCAGGTTAAGTGGCACAGGAACGTGGCACTTAACCTGCTGTATTCATAAGAAAAGAGATTATTCCTTGAGGAGGTATGCCGATGACAGAGATCTTTGTTGAACAGCACTGGCTGTCGGTGGCAGCCGGAAAGCGGTTGATCGCCAAAGCGGTGGCTGAGCTAGCGTGTATCAAGAAAGCGCTTGCGGAGAATGTAATCGTGATCACAGCTGGTACCACCAACGCCTATATTGCCGACGAAATACTCCGGTCTCTCGGACAGGCACAGGGTTTTTCGTATCAGCACTTCTACCGCGGTTTCACAGTCCCACCCGGTTACAAAGCTACATTGGAGCGGGAATCGGAACAGTTCCTCGGAGATGTGGTCCTGCGGCAGGGCAAGTGGGACCGGGGAGCGACCATCTTCGATGTTGCTGATGAGCTTAAAACCGGTGATATAATTGTCAAAGGAGCCAATGCAGTCAACCTTGATGAGCGGGAAGCGGCTGTTTTGATTGGACACACCAAAGCCGGAACAATCGGCGCGGCGATCCAGGCAGTCATCGGCCGGCGTGTTGAACTTGTGATTCCCGTCGGATTGGAAAAGCGAGTATCAGGAAGCATCGGAGCCATAGCAGCCAAACTTAACGCCGCCAATGCTGCAGGGCCGCGGTATTTCCCAGTGCGGGGCAGGATCATCACCGAGTTGGAAGCTATTCAAATTCTCACTGGGGCAGAAGCGGAATTGGTGGCCGCCGGAGGAGTGTCAGGCGCTGAAGGCAGTTACCGGATCGCAGTCTCAGGGTCCAAGGAACAGCTGGAGGCCGCAGGGAAAATCATCCGGGACGTGGCTGGCGAGCCGCCCTTGATGTTGTAGAAACAGACGAACTGTAATTAAAGGAGTGCTTGTACTTGAAAATTGGCCCCTTGAAGTTTGCTCCGGTTTACCAGCCCAAGATCTGGGGCGGCCGCAATTTGGAGGTTGTTTTCAATAGGAACCTGCCGCCGGGGAGGATTGGAGAGAGTTGGGAGATATCTGTCCACCGCAATGGGCACAGTGTGGTCGTTGAACCAATAGACCTGGCCGGGAGGACGCTGGATCAGCTCTGCCGGCAGTACCCGCTGGAAATCATTGGCAGAAAGCGGCAGGATTTTCCTTTGATGGTGAAACTGATCGATGCTCAGGAACCTCTGTCGGTGCAGGTGCATCCTGATGATGAATATGCCCAAAGCCACGAGTCCAATGAGCCCGGCAAAACCGAGATGTGGTATGTCGTGGCCGCCGAGCCCGGAGCGAAGCTGATTTACGGCCTTAAAGAGGGGATTACCCGGGAAAGCTTGGAGCGAGCGATAGCCCATGGAACTGTTACCGAGTGTTTGAACGAGGTCAATGTCAAACCCGGCGACTGTTTTTTCATTCCTGCAGGGGTGGTCCACGCCCTTGGCGCAGGTATTCTTGTATTGGAGATTCAGCAGACGTCTGACGCTGTCTACCGCATTTTCGACTGGAACCGGACCGATGATCAAGGCAGGCCGCGCCCGCTGCACGTGCGTCAGGCGTTGGAGGTCATCGATTTCGGTTTTAAACCTGCGCCTGCTTCTCACGGCGCAGAGATCCTGGCTGCGTGCCCGTTCTTTACAGTAACCAAACACCGGCTCCAGGCCGGTGCGAGTTTTTCAGCGGAACATCCCTATTTCAAGATTGTCACCAGTATCAACCAGCCACTGCTGATCGAAAGCAGTGCTTATCCAGTGCAGCTCGAACCTGGCGAAAGCTGCCTGATTCCAGCTTGCTGCCGTGAGTGGCAGGCCCGGACGGTGCATGGTGCTGCGGAGATCCTCTGCAGTTACACACCCACGGTTTAAAAGGCCGGCGATCCAGTAGCCCCATCGTAAATATTGGTTTAACTTTCTGTTAATCCGGTAGATAAATCTCGGGGGAACGATTATGATAGATCATGGACGACCATGATGGGGGGATGAGGATGGCGATACTGGTAACAGGAGGAGCGGGGTATATCGGCAGCCATACAGTGGTTGAACTGCTTGAGGCAGGCTGCGACGTTGTCGTTGTCGACAACTTGTCCAACAGCAAACCCGAAGTGATCAAACGCATCCGGGCCATTACCGGTAAGGACTTCCGTTTCTATCCTGTGGATATCCTGGATAAACCAGCGCTGTCGGCAGTTTTCATGGATAACCGCATTGAGGCTGTGATCCATTTCGCCGGGCTTAAGGCTGTGGGCGAGTCGGTGGAAGTCCCGCTGCGGTACTATCATAACAATGTGGCCGGCACTTTGGTTCTATGCCAGGTGATGGAGGAGTACGGGGTCAAGAGGATAGTGTTCAGCTCTTCCGCCACTGTATATGGGACGCCAGAAAAAGTACCGATCAAAGAGGATGCTCCTTTGGCACCTGTGAACCCCTATGGGCGCACAAAGCTGATGATTGAACAGATCCTTCAGGACTTGCATGAGTCAGATCCGCAGTGGAGTGTGGCCTTGCTGCGCTATTTCAATCCGATCGGCGCCCACGCCAGCGGCAGCATCGGCGAGGATCCCTCCGGCATACCCAACAATTTGATGCCCTATATTACGCAGGTGGCTGTAGGTAAGCTGCCTATGCTGCGGGTGTTCGGCAGTGACTACCCAACCCATGACGGGACTGGTGTGAGAGATTATATCCATGTGGTTGATTTGGCTTTGGGGCATTTGTGTGCTTTGGAAAAACTACGGCAAAGCCCTGGTGTCCATATCTACAACCTCGGTACAGGCAAAGGGTACAGTGTGCTGGATGTCATCTCCGCTTTTGAACAGGCCTCTGGGAAGAAGATCCCGTATGAAATCGGGCCGCGGCGGGCTGGTGATGTTGCCGAGTGCTACGCCGATCCGACCAAGGCGAAGCAGGAACTGGGCTGGGAAGCCAAGCGGGATCTTCTGACAATGTGTGTTGATTCCTGGCGCTGGCAGAAAAACAACCCTGAAGGATACGAAGCAGAGTAAATGAGCAAAGAAGGCCGAGGAGCAGAATGCTCCTCGTTTTTATTTCCTAGTGGTGCCGTCGACTTCAACGGATGCTGACCCTTCTGGGACGAAGGTTTTACAGCAGGTTTCCATGCATGTATCAGCACTGGCGGTGGGCACTTCCATGTGCGAGGATGCGTCGATGGCTTCGCTGGCCTGTTCAGCCCAGGAATCGGTGGCGACCAGAATCTGCGAAGCCTTGCAGACATTGCCCTGGCTCCAGTAATGACAGTTGTCGACACTGCAGTAAACATCCGGCAAGACTACCACCTCCTTGTCTTTTCTACCGCCTTTATTGTGCCCAAAAACAAAAATATCATGGCGAAACGTTTTCGCCATGATACTCTGATCGATCACTTCCTAACCTGCTTTGTGCCGGCGGAGACGTCTGCGCCGCCGGTTTCCGAGCTTGATGTAGACTATCTGCGAGTCTAATTCTCGGAAAAATAGGATTTTGAACAATTTCAACGGAGTTCAGATTTCTTTAAAAACATAATAAGGCATGAAAAACTCTCCTTCCGACGAGGATCAAAGCAGCTTGTCAGTGGCCGGCTGCACAGTGGAATAAGTCACTTCTACAATTCGTAACAGATTCCTTCTAGTTGAGGAATAATCTGTATGTTAAGTTTATATGGATTGTTTTCCGGAGCAAGTTCTGATACCCTGTAGATAGAGGGAGGTGGAAGCATGGGCTTTGAGCCGCGTGACGGAAATATTGCTCTCGGCGGCATGCCGTGGCTGGCAAGAATGATCGACAAGGCCAGAGCCAAGGCTGATGGAACAATCGGGGACTATATCTATCCCTGTCCCAGGGATCAGGAACTCTTGAAAAAACTGGGGCTGACGGCGGATGAGTTCATGGAAATTGTCTTAAACAGCCGAGATGACCAGGAGATTGTTGAGAAAGTCAAGGCCGGTCGTGGAAACTGACCAAAAGGAGTGGAGCAAGTGGGTAAGCTGACTGTTGTGCTTGTCGGCATTGGAGGTTACGGCAGCGGTTACGTTGATCTGCTCCTTGACAAACCGGAGCGGGATGTGAAGATTGCCGGAGTGGTGGACCCTTACCCCGAGAACTATCCCGGATTGGATAGGCTGAAAGCGAACAACACCCCTGTCTACCAGTCTCTGGAAGATTTTTACCAAGAACATCAAGCCGACTTGGCTGTTATTTCTTCACCAATCCATTTTCACTGTCCCCAGACTGTGCTGGCTCTGCAGCACGGTAGTCATGTGCTTTGTGAAAAGCCAATCGCCGCCACGGTTCAAGAAGCACTGCAGATGCTGGCAGCGCGGGACAATGCTGGCAAACTGGTTGGGATTGGCTACCAATGGTCGTTCAGCGAACCAATTCTGGCATTGAAACAAGACATCATCGCAGGCAGGCTTGGCGAGCCGAGGTTGTTCAAGACATTGGTCTTGTGGCCCCGCAGCCGGAAGTACTACGCCCGGGGTTGGGCCGGCAGGCTGAAAGACTCAAACGGCAGATGGATCCTGGACAGTGTGGCCAACAATGCCGCAGCCCACTATCTGCACAATATGTTCTTTATCCTCGGCAGTAAGATCGATGCCAGTGCCGATCTTGCACAGGTGGAGGCAGAAGTATACCGGGCCAATGCTATTGAGAACTTCGACACATGTATGGTGCGGGCAGTGGCTTCTGACGGCACCCACATTCTTTTTTACGCCAGCCATGCTGTGAAAGAGTCCCTCGGGCCGATATTCGAATACCAGTTCAGTGACGCGGTGGTCCGCTACAACGAGAGCAGCGCGGAACCGGAAATTATAGTGAAATACAATGACGGCACTTGGAAGTCTTACGGCAATCCGCGGCTGGAACCCCGGCGCAAGCTCTGGATGATGATCGATGCAATCCGGGGCGAAGGCTCTGTGCCGTGTGGTATCGAGGCCGCATTGACCCATACCATCTGCATCAACGGGATCCATGAAAGCATGCCCGCCGCGGCCGAGTTCCCGGAACAGCTGATTAAACATGATCCAGATTCAGATACCATTTATGTTGATCATCTCAACGCTTTGATGGTCAGTCTTTATCAAAATGAAGCCCTGCCATCGGACGAAGGGATCAGCTGGTCCAAGAAAGGCCGGATCATAGAACTGGAAGGTTACAGCCACTTCTCCTGGTAATTTTGGACTAATTTTGTATCCCCATATGAATCACGCACATATAGTGTTAATGAAAATGACATCACAGCAAGGAGTGATCATATGGGGATCCACGGTCGCTGTATCTGTCCAGACATTCTCGAACAGTTCATCAATGACTGGTTCTTTATTTACACCGTAAATGACACCGAGGCATTTTTTGACGTTCAGTGGCAGTTGGTTGATGTTGGAACCAACTATATCGTGGTCAGACGGTTTGTAGTGGATATCGGCGGCATCCAAACCGCCATTCTCTTCTGCGATCAAATCGTGGGGTTGGCGGAAGCGCCTCCTGGGCCAATGCCTAACAACGGTTAAAAAAAGCTGTGGCTGGAATTATGCTCCACGCCACAGCTTTTTGCGTTTTCGAATTGGCTGCGGTTAACCGTTTTTGCGCCCGATAAACCGCCAGAAGTTCTCGCCGAACAAATCGGCCACATCGCGTTTAATCTCATCCTCTGACACATACCAGCCGGCATCCATAATGTCGCTGTATTTGTCAACCAGGATCTCGGCAATGATCTTCCGGGAATGGGACCACTTGTAGATCAGCTGATCCAAAACACGGGCATCAGAGTGCTGAGGGATGAAGGACAAGCCTAGGGTTTCCATTCTCAACCGGGTGATCTCATCGATAATGCTTGGATTGTTCAAGAACCACCAGCAGCCGAAAATCATCAGGTTGCGGAATTTCCGGGCAGTAATCGCCAGCTCGTGCTGGTTTTCCTTGGACAGGAGCGTGACCATGAACTTGTTGTCTGGATAGGTGCGGCAGAGATACTCGATGGTCTTGATATCTGCTTTGCCTACAGAGTCGCCCGCCAAACCGAGAGAGTAATTGACCAGCTTTTTCACTCCGATCATCATGGCGAAGGGGACATTCTGTTCCCGGCAGACCGGAATGATGCACTGCTCCACAATCCGTGAGCGGAGTGAATCATCGGGGACAGTATAGCTCGGGGGCAGCGAGACAGCCAGGTACAGGGCGTCCATCTTTTTGATCCAGTCGGTGAGGAAGCGTTTGATCTCGGCAATCGATCTGTCGTTCAGATCTTGGGAAACATCATAGCCCCAGTCCTGAAGTTTGCGATATGAGTTGGGATAGTCGTTCAGCAAAGGGTCAATCCGCAGCGCTGCCCTGAAACGGCGGTCATTGTTGCCCACAGTGTCCCAGAAAGGTTTTTCTGCGGGATCAAAGGGATCGTTGGTCATAACCACGGTCTTCACGCCAGCCGTGTCAAAAACCTTGTCGATGTATTCTTCAATGCTCATTTTGGCGAAGTAGTCCCGGTAGGCGTCTAAATCCCGGGCGGCAACATCGAGGCCCAGTTTCGACAGTACGGTTAGTACTCCGCGCTGGGCTTCGCTGACGGGAGAGTGTTCCACAAAGAGTGTCTTCCATATTAGGTCGGCCTGCGCCTGTTTGGGGAGGGCGAAGAACTCGGCATAGCTCATGCTGCTGTAGCGGAAAAACTCAGCGATTAGGTAATGGTAAGTCAGAAGTTCGTCCACGCCCCACAGCAGGAGATTGCCGAAATGGCCTGGATAGATATGGGTGTGGATGTCGGTGATGCCGACATTCTCAACTTCTTGGAAAACAGTGTCGCGCAATGCTTGCTTGTCTTTAATCATGCCAAAACCTCCTTGTTTATTTTACGTGCAGAAGATCCAAGTGCCTGCCGATATGCTCTTTCAGCCGTTGGGTGTAAAGCTCCTGGTTGATGAGGAGTTCCCGGTACAGGCGGTCTTTGAACAGAAATGCACCTTCGGTCGATTTCGCCTGCAGAATCACACCATAGCTGATATGGATCGCTTGGCGGGCGGCCGGCTGATTCATTAGATCCGGCAGTTGTTGATCGCTTAAGGATTCCAGTGGTGGGATGTCTGCCTCGTTGAAAGTGACGTGGTAATACTTTCTGGCTTGATCCAGGTGCCGCAGGGCGTATTGGTGCATTTCCCGGTATAATCCCGGGTTGACCTCGGCAATGACCCGCACTGCCTCCAGCCAGTTGGTTCCCGCTGTTTTGACGTGGAACCTGCCCTTGGTGTACTTGCCGATGGTGTCAAAGACCATGAACTTGTCACTTCCAGAGTGGACACTGATCTTGTAGCCGAAATGATCGGCAATCTCGGCATGGATTCTGAATTCGGCTTCGAACCGGTTAGGGTCGCCGATATAGTCGATACCTTTTTGGAATTCTCCTACAAAACGGGGTGCTAGGCTGTTGAACTCCACACCGCGTGATATAAGCTCATTTGCCACAAAAAAATGATCTTGGGGTGTTGTTGGAGTGGCGACCTCATCAATGCTCATCTCAAAGTCAATGCTGCGGTTGGCAGGCTTGATGATCGTCCGGTAGACTTCTTCAGCAAAATCCAGCGCCTTGACATACACCAAGACCATGCGTTTGAAGTTGTCGGCTGTGAACGTGATTTCGCTGCCGCTGGCCAAGGTGAAGGTTTGGTTCAAGTATGTATCCTCAAAGTGTGCGCGCAGTTCGCCGCTGAGCTGTTGGTAATGGGCGTCCACTTCTGCGCCGGTCATGGATCCGACTTGGTCGTTGATGTGTTCGCTGCAATCAAGGGTAATCATGCTGAAACCAAGTTCCAAAGCCATCTTCACATCGTCTTTCCGTTTCAGGTGGTCACCGTCGGCTCCGTAGCCGTCGGCATACCCTTCCTGAAACACAGCCCAGGCTGCCGCATCCAGCACCTCAGTATAATTACGGCCGGTGAGATCCAGTTCGCGGATGGACTGCTGAGCCAGGATGGGCATCACATTCCGGTTCCGCACTGTGGCGATGTGGCCTGGAGTAGCTAAACCCAACCGGTCGCCGAGGCCGATGGAGGCTTTTTGCCTGCCGCAGGCCTGCGGGACGAGCCAGCTGAACAGCGCTTGAAGTGCTTTTCGGTTGTCTGTGGTGAGGGGGCAGACTTTGACCTGGTAATCCTCGACCTGCTCCACCTCTCCGGAAAACTTGTCACTGGCTGAGCCGCCGACAACGACCAGTTTCCGTTCTAACCCTTCCCGCACCATAAAAAAAAGCGTGTCTCCGACTCTCTGCACTGAACGATTGTAGACAGACGGGTTTGTGGTTGTGGCCAGTCTTTCGCTTAGTGCTGCCAGGTTGTTCCCGGAATCAGGGAATACTGACCGCCAATTGCTGCTAGTCACCATTCTTCAAATCCTCCTTGACATGTTTCTGTTGTTTTATAAAGTAACACCATTCTTCCAGATGGCGATCTCCCGAAAACCCATGCGTTCCGCTTTAGTCTGTGCACCGTGGGCGACAGACAGGACCAGATTGAACAGCTGGCCGGCAGCCTCTTCCAATGTGGCCTTGTTAATTAAAATGCCGGCGTCGAAGTCGATCCAATGAGGTTTCTGCTTATATAGTTGCGTATTTGAACTAATCTTAACCGTCGGCACACAGGTGCCGAGGGGGTTGCCTCTGCCGGTAGTGAAGAGAATCAGCTGACATCCAGCTGCCGCGAGGGCTGTGACTGCCACCATGTCGTTTCCAGGGCTGCACAGCAGGTTTAGTCCAGGCGCCGCCGCTCGGCAGCCGTAATCGAGGACTGCTGTCACGGGGCCCATGCCGCCTTTCTGGGTACATCCTAATGATTTTTCTTCCAAGGTGGTAATTCCTCCTTGGAGATTGCCGGGAGAAGGGTTTTCATAGACCGGATGCCCGTGGCTGAGATAATACTGCTTGAAATTGCTGATCAGACTGACAATATCATGAAAGACAGCTTTTCCACTGGCTCTCTGCATCAACAGGTGTTCGGCGCCGAACATTTCCGGCACTTCCGTCAGGATGCTGGTGCCTCCTGCTGCGATTATAAAATCCGAGACCTTCCCGGCCAAGGGATTGGCGGTGATCCCTGACAGCCCGTCGGATCCGCCGCATTTGAGGCCGAGTCTCAATGCTTTGAGGGGCAATTCCCGCCGCACGGCGGTGCTTGCCCGGGCGGCAAGTTCAGCTGCCAAATCGACACCGGCAGTGATTTCATCATCCACATCCTGAACCTTCAGGAACTTGATCCTGTCAGAGTCATAATCGCCAAGCGCCGCTTTGATTTCGTCAATCTGGTTGTTCTCGCACCCTAATCCCACGAACAGGACACCTGCTGCATTGGGGTGGTTGGCCAAGGAGACAAGCAGTTTCTGTGTGTTCGCGTGATCATCACCAAGCTGCGAGCATCCGAACTGGTGGGGAAAAGCATATATCCCGTCAATATTCCCCGCCCACGGTTCTTTCTTAATCTCTCTTTGTGCTTCAGCGGCAGTAATCTCGGCAAGTCTGCTTGTGCACCCTACTGTGGGCAGTATCCAAATTTCATTGCGAATACCCGCTTTACCGTCTGGCCTTAAAAAACCCATAAAGGATTCAGCCGGCGGGTTCGGCAGCTTCGCCGCAGGCTGCGGCTGATAGCTGTACACTGCAGTGCTGTCCAATTTGGTTTCCACATTGTGCGTGTGGACATGTTCTCCGGCGGAAATAGCCCGGACTGCGCGTCCGATGCTGGCGCCGTACTTGGTCACGTCGGCACCGGAGCTGATGTCTGTGATGGCGAACTTGTGCCCCCGAGGCACAGTATCGAGCAGTCCAATTCTTTGTTCCCCAATAACCACCACTGTTCCTTCATGCAGATCGCACAAGGCTGTGGCAACGTTGTCCGCTGGATCGATTCTTAAGAACCGGGGCATGCGCTGCACTCCTTTTGGTGGAGTTTCACTAACACGAATCGTAACATAATCGCCGGTAAAGGTCAATCAAATCGCTGGTTTGAGTGGCGAATGACACACAGATGCATATAGTGGAATCGGTGATGCAGGTGAAGAACCGGCCTTTGATTGGAATTCTGACAATAACCTTGGAGCCTCTGGAGGACGGGTACCAGGTATACGCCGACTTGGGGGAGGAAATCGAGGCTTTGGATGTTGGCCTTGTGGTTTTCACGCCTTACGGGATTGACTGGATGAAGGAAACAGTCCGCGGCCTAATCCTAAAGGACGGCGGATGGGAGCCGGGTGTGACCCGGCTGCCGGATGCAGTCTACAACCGGCTTTACGGGACGAATTCAAAAACAGTCGCTAAGCTCGCGAAAACCTTGGGCAATAAATGTGTGTTCAATCATGAAAACCGCCTGAGCAAAATCCAAGTGGCTGAGACTCTCCACAGTTCGAAGCTCAAGGCCAACCTTCCTGAAACCAGCGAGTTTTGTTGGGGTCAATTCACAGACATACTCCGCAAACACAATCAGGTGATCCTCAAGCCTATTTACGGGAATTATGGGTTTAATATCTACAAAGTGGTTCAAACCGAATCCAGGTACAAAGTCTATTTTGAAACTCTGCGCAAGCAGCACTGCAGTTTCACCGAGCTGGAGCAGCTGAGAAACTGGATCGAAGGGATGCTCGTCAAGCCCAAACCAAGACCATATCTAGTTCAGCAGTACATTGAACCTCTTAAGCTGCGGGGGCGTTTTTTTGACCTGAGGCTGTTAGCGCAGCGGGACGGGGCGGGCAAGTGGGCAGTAACCGCCGTGATGAGCCGGATCAATCGTCTCAATTACTTGATCAGCAACCTGGTTTACAGGATAACCGACGGTGAGGATCTGCTCAAAGACTTGGGGCTGCCCCATCTGATCAGGCCGCTTTCCGAAATGTCGGTGGAGGCGGCTAAGCTCTTGACCAGAAAACTCGGCATGTTCGCGGAAATCAGTGTGGATTGGATCGTCGATCAAAGCTACAAACCGTGGATCATCGAAATAAACGGCAAACCCCGCAAAGATTTGTTTGAAGACTATGCTGACGATGAGCTGCTGCGGGCGATCCATCTGCGGCCGATCAGCTACGGGCGGTACGCGGCACTGAAAAAAGCTAACCGCAGCCATCAAGGCATAAGCCGGCCGGTACAAGGTATTCATCGGCCTGCGGCGAAATGGATCGTAACAACTTCACGATAGAAAGCGGGGTTCACGGATGGATCGACAGCAGATCTGGGTTCAGCTGCCGAAAGTCAATTTGCACCACCACCTGGAGGGTGCGGTTCGTCCTGAAACGTTCCTTGAGTGTGTGAAAGCTTTTCAGGTTCCGGTTCCAATCGAAAACCTCGAGGAAGCCCAAGAATTCTTAAGGGTTTCGGACGCAGATCGGAGCCTGGCTGATTTCCTGGTCAAAGTGGACCGTTCACTGTTAGTGTCTCAGTATCCTGGTGTTTTGGAGCGCATGGCGTTTGAGGCGGTGGAGGATGCATACCATCAAAATGTCCGCTGTCTGGAAATCAGGTTTGGCCCGCTGCTGCACCTGGAGAGAGGCCGGCGGCCCGAAGAGGCTGTTGAGGAGGTGCTCGCGGGCATTAGAAAGGCTGGTTCCAGGTATCCTGTCACAGCACGGGTGATTGTCTGTGCTCTGAGGCACCACGATGCCGACGCCAATTTGGCGCTGGCCAAGATGGCTGCCGAGTATGCTGATCTAGGCGTGGCAGGATTCGACATTGCCGGTGACGAGGCTGCCTATCCCGCAGGTGTTTTCTCCAAAGCTTTCGAGTTGGCTAAAGCCAACGGTTTAGGCATTACTGTCCACGCTGGCGAAGTAGGCGACGGCAGTGGGGTAATGGAAGCGATCGTCAAACTGGGGGCAGACCGGATCGGGCATGGGATTCAAATCGCCGCTCGGCCGGATCTGGTTGAGCGAGTCATCGAAGCGGGCATAACCTTGGAAGTATGTCCGACCAGCAATCTCCATACCCGGGCGGTGGCGAGCCTGGAACAGCATCCAATCCGCAGGCTGTTCGACATGGGAGTATCCATCAGCCTGGGGGATGATGACCCCACCACCTCCGGCATTACCATCTCCTCCGAGTTTGAGCTTTTGGCGGAAGTGTTCCACTTCACTGCCGATGAAATAGTGCAGATCGTCCTCAATGGGGCGCGGGCGGCTTTCTTGCCAGAAGAACAAAAAAAGCAGCTCACGGCGGAGCTGCTGGGCAAATTGGACGCATGGCGCGAATCACAGAGCTAGTCTTCCTGCGGCCGAAAAGCTACGGTAAATACGGAGCCGGCACGAGATGATCTGACATTGATTTCCGCATTGTTGCGCTCCGCGAGAGCCCGGCAGATGACCAGGCCTAAACCTGAGCCTGTAGATTTGGTAGTGTAAAAAGGCTCCCAGATCTTTTCGATCACAGCGTCTGGTATACCGGGGCCTTCATCGGCAACATGGAGCAGTACTCGTCCATTTTGATGTTCGGCCGTGATGGTCAGCTTCGCATCCTTGTCCGTCATGGCTTCAAGGCCGTTGATGGCCAGATTCAGGATTAGTTGGACAATATCGTGATAGTTGACCATGATCGGCGGACAGGGGTTCAGCTCGTAGACGATCGTTTTCTCCTCCAAAGCGCCTTTTGATTCCAGGACCGGTTTCATACTCTGGACAATTTGTTCCAGATGGTGTTTTTCTCTGCCCGACCGCTGATTCTTGCTGAGGGTCATAAAGTTGCTGACGACCGTGCTGAGCTGCTGCAGTTCTCCAAGGAGAACCTCGACTTTATCGGGCTGGAGCGGCTTTTCTGACATTTTGGCTAATTCTAACAGCGCCTGCATTGTGGTGATCGGGTTCTTGATTTCATGGGCGATGCAGGCCGCCAACTGGTTGGACAAGATGGAACTGTTGAAATTGATGAAACTTTCGATGTGGTCATCGGTCAGATCCTGGCCATCATCGCAGCTTGCCGTACAGTAGGCTCCGCTGCCTAGCGAATCAGGGAAACTCTTGATTTGCTGCAGGTAGGTCCGCATTCTCCAGAAACTCTTGATTTTCCAGACCAAGACATCCGGATCATAAGGTTTGGTCAGGCAGTCGATACAGTCGCTGCAGCCATCGATGGCATGAATTGGCAGTTGGTCGTGGCTGGAGAGCACGATCATTGGAATATGCCTTGTTTCGTGCCTGTGGTGGATGATCATGGCTGCCAGGAAACCGTCCTCTCCGAGCGAGTCCATATCGAGGACGATCACTTCGATGCTTCTAGTTTCAACGCAGTGCAATGCTTCATGAAAAGACTGAACGGGAATCAGTTTAAACTGCTCAGGGTCAAGGAGTGAGAGATCTCTTAGCACGGTAGAGTCGGTCGAACCAATCAAAATATGAGCGCTGGATACTGCCTGTTTTTCTAAGGAATGGTTCGGCATCACCGTTGTTCCCCCCGGATTTGAGCTTAACCGGCGTTTGCTTCATGCGGTGCTTTGGGAAGCACCAGAGTTCATGATCAAGAAAATTAAGCCATAACTAACAAAATGAGTTAATTCATGGTATACTTCTACGTTGGGCATGTAAATCCTTTTTCCAATTATCAAGAAAATGGTAATATTTTGGATGACAGCCTGCGTTTTTATTTTTTAACGGCCGTTACTTGGCAAATGCCGAGGTTAGGTGTATTATCAAATAGAATACTAAAATAATGGGACAAAGGATTGGTACAATGCAGGTTTTCTTCTATATTTTAGGAAACAACATCATTCCGATCTTCACCGTGATTTTCCTGGGGTTTTTGCTCAACCGAGCATTCAAGCTGGATATCTTCACTCTCACCAAAATAAATCTGTATGTTTTCGTGCCCATTTTTGTCTTTGTGAATTTATATACAACACCGATTGACTTCACCCTGATTAAAGCCCTTATCTTCGGTATTGCGCTTTTAGCCACCAATATGGCAGCCAGCAGCTGGGTGGCGCGGATCAGGGGATATGATCTGCGGACCACCAGTGCATTCAAGAATGCGGTTATGTTTTACAACTCCGGCAATATCGGCGTGCCCCTCATCACACTAGTTTTCAGCAGTGCGCCGTATATTGTCGATGGACAAGCTCCCTATTTGGACCTGGCCTTGACTATCCAGGTGATGATTCTGGTGGTGCAGAATGTGACGACCAATACCATCGGCGTGTTTAACGCTGGTAGAGCCTATCTAGATTGGAAAGAGTCCCTGAAGGCAATACTGCACATGCCTACAGTCTACGCCATTCCCACAGCGCTGATCCTGAAATCCCTCCCGATCGATTTGACCGCGGCGCCGTTTTGGCCGGGCTTTGTTTTCATCCGGCACGGCTTGATTTCCATCGCTCTTTTGACATTGGGTGTACAGCTGTCCCGCACTTCTTTCAATTTCAAGGACAAGGATATCTATCTTGCCGTCGCCATGCGGCTTATCGGCGGGCCTGCTCTAGCCTTAATCCTGATTAAGGCCTTCGGGTTCGCGGGGGTTGTAGCTCAAGCCCTGATGATTTCTTCTTCGGTCCCCACAGCCGTCAATACCGCTTTGATTGCCGTGGAGTTCGACAACAGGCCCGATTATGCTTCGCAAGCGGTGATGCTGGCAACTATTCTCAGCGCTGTGACTTTGACCTTTGTGATCTACGCGGCCAGAGTTCTGTTTCCCATTGGATAGCCTTGGTTCAGTATTGAATTATTACCAAGGATCCGCTACAATTAAGGAATATTAGTAGTGATACTGGAGGGATTGCTGTGGAAAGGAAACTGTTGGAGATCCTGGAACGCAACAGCCGGATTTCCCTGGAGCAGCTGGCGGCAGTCTTGGAAATCTCAGAGGCCGAAGTTGCCGAACTTATGGCCAAGCTGGAACAAGACCGGGTGGTTCTTGGGTATCATGCGGTGATCGACTGGGAAAAAGCGAACCGAGAGTTGGTGACTGCGTTGATCGAAGTCAAAGTGACTCCCCAAAGAGGGTTGGGATTTGACAATATCGCCGAGCGCATCTACCAGTATCCGGAAGTCACCAGCGTCTTTCTAATGTCCGGCGGTTTTGATCTGACTGTGATCATCGAAGGCAAAACCATGAAAGACGTGGCCATGTTTGTGTCCCAGAAGCTGGCGCCCATGGAAGGGGTGCAGAGCACCGCGACACATTTTGTACTGAAGAAATACAAGCAGGAAGGGTTCATTTTCGGCCCTGACACAAAAGACCAACGGGCGGCGATCTGGTTATGAGCAAGTCATGGGTCAACAGTCGAGTTCAAAGTCTGCAGCCGTCCGGCATTCGGAAGTTTTTCGATATTGTCGCCCAGATGCAGGATGTAGTCTCGTTGGGAGTGGGGGAGCCGGATTTTCCCACCCCATGGCATGTCCGGGAAGAAGGAATCTACGTTCTGGAAAAGGGGATGACCACCTACACTTCCAATGCGGGTTTGCTCGAACTGCGCCGGGAAGTGTCTCGTTTCCTGGCTGAGCAGTATGGGTTGGAATACCGGGCAGAGGATCAGATCCTGATTACCATCGGAGCCAGCGAAGCTATCGACTTGGCCATGCGCACTGTGCTGGAACCGGGAGACGAGGTCCTGATCCCCGAGCCTTCATTTGTGTCCTATGCCCCCTGCGCCATTTTGGCTGGAGGCGTCCCCGTCGCAGTTACCACTACTGAGGAGACAGAGTTCCGCCTGACGCCGGATGCGCTGGAGAAGGCTATAACCGAAAAGGCCAAGGTCCTGGTGCTGCCGTACCCCAATAACCCTACCGGCGCCATTTTGGAGCGCAGCGATTTGGAAGCGTTGGCGAAAGTCATCTGCAAACATGACCTGTTGGTGGTTTCGGACGAGATCTACAGTGAACTGACCTATGGGACAAAGCATGTGTCCATCGCTTCCCTGCCGGGAATGGCTCAGCGCACTATCGTGATCAACGGCTTTTCAAAAGCGTTTTCCATGACCGGTTGGCGCTTGGGGTATGCCGCCGGGGACAGCGAAATCATCGCCGGAATGACGAAGGTGCATCAATTCACGATCATGTGCAGCCCGACGGTCAGTCAATATGCCGCGATTGAAGCGCTCAGAAACGGGATGGAATCAGTGAAGAAGATGCGGAACGAATATGATCTCCGGCGCAGATTCGTGGTTCACGGCTTCCGTCAGATGGGACTGGAGTGCTTTGAGCCCAAGGGAGCGTTTTATGTTTTTCCATCCATCAAATCACTGGGCTTGAGCAGCGAAGAGTTCTGCAGCAGGCTTCTGCAGGAAGAAAAGGTTGCCGTAGTGCCCGGGACTGCTTTTGGAAGCTGTGGCGAAGGGTATATCCGCTGCTCTTATGCCTATTCTCTGAGCAATCTGGAAAAAGCCCTGACAAGAATCGGCCGTTTCGTCAAGAGGATGCGGCAGCAAAGCTGATGTTTTGAGGAGGCAGTGCTTAATGGAGGTTCTGGTGGCCAAGTTCGGCGGTACATCGCTGGCAAGTGCTGAAGCGTTCCGAAAGGTCAAAGCCATCATGGAACAGGACGACCGCCGGTGTTTCGCAGTGGTTTCAGCACCGGGAAAACGCGACGCTGCTGATCACAAGATTACAGATCTGTTATATGCCTGCCACGATCGGGTGAGCCGGGGTGAGGGGTTTGATGATTTGTTCGCCCAGATCTCCGACAGGTATCGGTCCATTGTTGCCGGATTAGGGCTGGAACTGGATTTGGAAAGCCTGCTGGACGAGATCCGTGGGCGAATTCCCCAGCAATCTCAGCCTGATTATGCCGCCAGCAGAGGCGAGTTTCTCAACGCCGTCATCTTGGCCGCGCTCCTGGGATATGAATTTGTGGATGCTTTGGATTTGATTCGCTTTAACGAAAACGGGTTCTTGGATCTTGTCGCCACCGAAAGGCTGATTGCGGAGAAACTGCCGCCGGGGACGCGAGCGGTTATTCCCGGTTTCTATGGAACGATGCCTGACGGTTCCATCAAAACCTTTCCCCGCGGCGGTTCCGATATTACCGGCGCCTTGATCGCCCGGGGCGTGAAGGCTAAGGTATACGAGAACTGGACTGATGTATCAGGGTTCTTCATGGTCGACCCGCGCCTGGTTGACAATCCTCAGCCCATATCCCTGATCACTTACCGGGAGCTGCGGGAATTGGCTTACAACGGGGCAAATGTCCTGCATGAGGCCGCCATTTATCCTGTAAGCCAAGTGGGAATACCAATCAACATCCGTAACACAAACTGTCCGGATCACCCCGGAACCATGATTGTCAAGAGCATTGACGACGCCGGCGCGAGCAGGGATATAATCGGGGTCGCTGGCCAGAAAGACTTTGTGATCATCCAGGTTGAAAAGGCGCTGATGCATTCGGAAACGGGTTTTGTGAGAAGGCTGCTGTCAATTCTGGAAGAACTGCGGATATCCTTCTCCCATATGCCTTCCGGTATTGACATGGTATCGCTGGTGATCCTGAAATCAGAGCTCAACGGGAAATTGGATCGAGTGATCGAGCTGATTCATGAACGTCTGCAGCCCGATCGAGTGGAGGTAATCGAAGAAATCGCTCTGATCGCCACTGTGGGGCAGGGGGTCGCCAAGCGCCACGGAATCGCCGCCAGGCTTTTCAAAGCCTTGGCGGATGAAATGATCAACGTGCGGATGATCGACCAGGGCGCTCATGGAATCAACTTGATCGTAGGTGTGGAAAACGCCGATTTCGAGCGGGCGGTCAAAGCCATTTACCGTGCGTTTGTGCAATAAGGCGGCCTTGGATGGCAGAAGCGTAGAAAAATGTCCCGTTTTGTAAGAAATATGTTCTTAAACGCATGCTAACAATTTGTTATAATTGTTTTAGAATGATCAAAAGGAGGGGTATTTTTATGCGCAGTCGCCAATCTGTGATCACTACAGCCGTCTTGACACTGATGGTTCTTGCGCTGGCTGGATGCGATTCGCTGCCGGCCGTGACAATCAGCGGAGTCAACGACGGCGCATTTTATTCTGAGGCTGTCACTCCCGTGGTGGAAGTGGATCCGGCAGACGCGGAACTGACCATGACTCTCAATGGAGAACCCTATCATGGTGAGCCGATATCCGAGAACGGCCACTACACTTTGACAGCAACCGCCACATTTAACGGCAAGACTCAGTCCCGTTCAGTCTCATTCTCTATAATGCTGGGTGTTGCCAACTACACGCTGATCGATGATTTCAGCAGTTTCGACGGTTTTTCCAGAGAAAACGACGCGGAGATAAGCCATACCACCGATTCCCGGTATTCCAAAGGCAGCGGTGGGGCGCTGCGGGTGGACAAAGCAGGCACCGACGCCAGGTCCATGGTGCGCCTTCGCAACTATCACCGCAATTTCGTCCAGGATTTGACACCGTACAACCGCCTAGGCTTCTGGGTTTATTTCCCGCAAGCTTCTTTGCTGAGAGAGGATGTGGCTCTGCAAATCGCCTTCTGGCTGCCCGGCGGCGCTAAAATCAACTATCCGTACCCTGTAACAGAGTTTGTGGATGGATGGAACTATGTTGAGGTCGATCTGGCTGATCCAGAAAAGTATTTCGATCGCTCCAATGTTGATTTGATCGAATTCCAGGTCCGGACGGCGGACGGTGCGACAGCCATGACCTACTATTATGATGAAATCGCCATGTGGTGGCAGGAATAGAGAATAAAACGGGCTAGGAGGCATTATCAATGAAAAGAGTTATTGGCTTGATGGTATTGTTGGCGTTGGTTTTGTCGGGAGTGGCTGCCGCACAGGAAAAACTGATTGACAACTTTGAATCGGTGCATGGGTTTACAACTGAGAACAAGGCCATTATATCCTACAACTTTGATCCAGAGTTTGTCAAAGAGGGCGTCTTCAGCCTGAAGGTTGTCAAGGAAGCCGGCGATCAACGGTCTATGGTGCGGCTTCGCAACTATCACCGCAACTTTATCAGTGATTTGACAGCCTACAACCGCCTTGGTTTCTGGGTCTACTTCCCGGATGTTTCCTTGCTGAGGGAAGATGTGGCTCTGCAGATGTCCTTCTGGCTGACCAGCGGCTCGAAGATCAACTTCCCGTTCCCAGTCACAGACTTTCAGAATGGCTGGAACTATGTCAAAGTCGACCTTACCGATCCGACCAAGTACTTCTCCCGTAAAGATGTCGACTTGATCGAGTTCCAAGTCCGGACCGCGGAACCTGACTTCGAAATGGTCTACTACTATGACGACATCAGGTTCTTCAATGAGTAGTAAGCAGCGTTGGGGCGACTGTTTAAGAACATCAGCGCCGGAAACAACGACGAAGGCAATCAATATGTGAAATAGGCAAAAACAGGACTCCTTTACTAACACCACGTTACTGATCGCTAATAGAATATAGCGAGGTCTT